>Ga0316602_10000005_pt1 | contig 285611 bp, 270 predicted proteins | sample OWC_soil_day10_C_FD_203103 | JGI IMG/M metagenome (GOLD analysis project Ga0316602, IMG submission 203103) | Wetland soil microbial communities from Old Woman Creek delta, Ohio, United States - OWC_soil_day10_CT | ecosystem: Environmental > Terrestrial > Soil > Wetlands | place: USA: Ohio...
CCAAGCATCCAGGCCTCCGGCTTCCGAAGACCAGGATCCCGTCTCTCCATTTCCATCTGCTTCCCCTCTCGTGAGGGGGGTCAGATTTCGTGTCGCCAGGGGGTCATTTTCTGATGTCGCCTGACACCGGTCAACTCACTCCAAGTCAAAAGGTACCATGCAAATCACAGCATTGATCCTGCGCCCTTTGAGTAGTTCGCCATGATCTCCCGCTTGGTCAACCGGAAGCGCCCCGAGAGCATTGCGGTGGGCGCCTGGGGGCGGGGGCTGAACGCTTACCCCTGGGGAAACCCGGAAAACCTCAGGGGGATACCACCAATACTGCGAGGCGACAAACTGCGATTGCACCGTTTGGTTCGCCATCTGACCCTCCCGTTCGTTTTGCAACTACAGGAAAGTCGGGCGCTCCAAACGGTGCAACCTCTATCTACTGCGGCCTGATTCAGAATCCGGGCTCAGGCATTTACGACCAGCTTGCCGCCGCTGGGCAGGTCGTAGCTCCCGGCTTCGGACCCGGAAGCGGTGATGGTCACACCCTTGAGGGCATCCAGCTGGGCCTGGTAGACATCGGCAGTCAGGGTGACCGTCGAGTCGGCAGTGGCGATCCACTTGCTGGCCCGGTCGAGGGACAGGTGGCCGTTGAGGATGGCCCCCCGGTAGGTCACGGCAGCCATGGAGATCCACATGCCGCGCTCGGGGTCCTCGTGCAGCAGGTCGCCCTCGAGGTTCATGTTCTTGAAGACTACATTGACCCCATAGGGCGTAGCACTGGGCACGGTGGCGCAGGGGTCGTCATTCTTGATGGTGCGAACCAGGACCTTGTTGCCAGCCGTGATCTCGACGCCATCGAATTCCAGCTGGGTGTTCTCGCTCTTGACCAGGACAACGTCCTTGCCGGTGGCGATGGAACCGCCGTTGACAAACAGCGAGCTGACTTCTTCGGGCGTGCCGCAGACATTGTGGCTCAGCACGAAATAGGTGGCGCACTTCGACACGCAGTTGTTGAAGGTCATGTCGCCTTCACCGGCGATGATCCCCGCCATGCCGTCCACATCGAAGCGGCAGTTGTTGAAGACATCATGGCAATCGGGGTCGGCGTAGGCGCCATAGCCCTTCTTGGTGGCGATCACCTCACAATCATTGGCTTCGAGGTAGACAAAGCCTTCGGCCACTTCGGTGGACAGGGCGCCCCAGCCGTCGCAGATGATCTTGCACTTGTTGAAGTAGGTGTAGGAGTTGCTCATGCTGCAGTGGGTTCGGCAGTTGCCACCGATTTCCAGGGGGGGAGGCGGCGTCTGCATGAGGCCAACGGCCGGAGCATAGCCCTCGCCAAAGGGTTCGCCATGGGCATAGAGCACCGAGTTGTTGACCCGCAGGGTGCTGAACTTTTCGGCCACAGAGCAGAAGCGGCTCTTGCCGGCAGTATCGATCACGACGTTGTTGGCCGTCAGGTCACCGTGCTGGGTGACCGCGAGGCCAACGGCAGGGCTGCAGACTCCCGTGCCACTGCCGTGCAGGGCCATCACGGCGTTGTCGACCGTCACCTTGGAGGCGCCACCTTCAACATAGACACCCCCACCGGTGCCCTTGTAATCGACCACCAGCAGATCTTTCGCCGAGTTGTCGGAGTAATCGCCGCCGAAACGGATGGACGCGTCGCATTCGGCGGCCACAGCCTTGCCGTCCTTGATGCACACGGCGGCCTTGGAGGCCGGGTCGCCCTGGAACCAGTTGATGATGGGCTTGCCCGGGTTGAGACCGGCATTGACACCCATGATGATGTCTTCGGTCTTGACGGACAGCGTGGACGGCAGCCGGGACGGCTTGCTGACGTTCTTGGCTTTGATCATGCTCATTGTGTGAACCCCTTTTGCAATTCAGGAGCGGTCACTCTCGACCGCAACTAGGTTGATTTGTCTACTTCTTCCAGCGGATGACGCCGCCGAGGAGGTTGGGATCCAGGTTCCAGACCATGTCGTAGGCCTTGGAGATATCCTCGAACTCGAAGCGATGGCTGATCAGGGGGCGGATGTCGAGGGCCCCGAACTTGATGAGGTTCAGGAAGACCCGGATATCCTCATCACTGGTCCAGGTGTCGGAGTTGACGTAGCGGGTGAGGTGGTCGGCCATGACCGGGGGCCATTCGCCCTTGATGGTCAGATCAGCCCGCTTGAGCGCAAAGGGCTTGGAGTTGATGTAGCCGCCGATGAGGGTGGCGCCCTTCTGCATCAGGTTGTTGTCGTACTGGGGAGCGTCACCGCCGTGGACCTGGGACATCATCATCACCCGTCCACGCTCGGAGACCAGCTCGAAGGCCTGGTCCAGGGGCTTGCGGGCGCCGGTGGCCTCGAAGATCACGGGGATGCCGCCCCAGCCGATGCTTTCGATCACGCGCTCCAACTCGCCGGGCTGGGTCTTGGGGTTGATGGCGTACTGGACGCCCATCTTGCGGGCGTTGTCGAGGCGGCGGTCGTCCAGATCGGTGACGATGAGGGGCATGGCGCCGGCGAGGCGGGCCAGCTGGGCGGTGATGGCGCCCACGAGGCCCTGGCCCATGACCAGGGTGGGCTCGCCGAGCTTGACGCCGGTGCGGCGGATGGCATACATGCCGGTGTGGGCCAGGTTGAAGAAGGCGGCCTGCTGCATGTCGATGCCGTGGGGTGCAGGCGTGCAGTTCTTCACATCCATGAGGAGAAATTGGGCGTGCTGGCCGGTGGTGACGACGGGATCACCCACCTTGAGCTCGGTGACCTCGGGGCCCACTTCGATGACACGGGCGGCCATGCTGTAGCCGATGGGCTGGGGCAGCGGCACGATGTGGTTGCCCATGAGGGCGTTCTCGGTGCCCATGCTGATGGTGCTGTATTCAGCCTCGAGCAGAACCTGACCAGGGCCGGGGGCGGCCAGTTCCTTGGTCTTCAAGACGACTTTGCCGGGTTCGGCGACGGCATATTGGGTGATCATGTTTTTACTCCCTTTCCCTATAAGTGGATTAGAAAACTCTGCATACAAAAAGCCGCACAGATCTGTCTGCTGGCAATTGGCACGCATCGTTGGGTCGTTGCAATTCGTTCAGGCGGGCTGACAGGAGGTTGGCTTCCGAATGAGTTCGATCAGGTTGCCGGTATTGTCTCGAATAAAGGCCACTTGATCACCAGCCATTGGGAGAATATCCATGGCCACATCTGCCCCCATGCACTTCTGATCAGCCAGGAGGTTACTGATATCGTCCAGCAGATATGCGACATGCTTGGTCCCGTGAGTCCCAATCTCCGAACAAATTCGGGTACCAAGCAATGGAGGCTGCCATATCAGCAAGGCTTATTCGCTGATGAAGAGACCTAATCGACAATATTCTTTCCACTTTATACTCTGGCATAGTTCCCCTCCGCCAACGATTAGTGGCTATTCACGATATCAATTAATATATCCAAGACTTTAAAACAAATATTCAAACCATAAATCTTGATTCAACTACTTCTAAAAAACCCAAACAGAAGTATCCATTAACCATAATAACCAAGTAGATTTTCTGTTCTAGATCCTTCCGAAGAAGCTGTTTGGTTGACTTATACAGTATGAAAGGCATCAAAAAATCGTCCAATGCAAAATTGGAATAAATACAGACGTTCCGGCTCTACAATAAAATTATTTACAAATTAGAACAGGCCGCCAATCGAGCATAGATCGGGTTATTGCATGAATATTTTGTTTTTTTGCGAAGAATTTTTCTATGACTCCTGCGTGCCCGGATTAGGCTGACGCCCCTTGATCGGCAGCAATTTGCCTCAAACCCGGGTAAAGCCCTCCAAGAAGGTTGGCAAAAGAGGGTTGCTCCCCTCAGTTCTCCACGCAACAACAAACTCGACATCCAGACCCTCATCCTCTAACGCCACAGCTCGTATCCGAGGGTTGCCATATTCCTGGAGAATCTGCCGCGGCTGGATGGCAATCCCTCGCCCCATTCCAATAGCCATGAACATGGAGGGAAAATCCGGCGCATATTCAGTCAAGCTGCACTCAAGGTCATACTTTGCACACAAAGCCTTGTGCCACTTGACCCCAAGTCCCCCAACACTCTCGGCGAGACTCAAAAGGACCTGCCCTTTGAGGTGTGAAAGCCTCAGCTTCTCTCGACTGGCGAGAGGATGATCTTCCGACATGACTGCCACCATCCGATCCCTAAGAACCACCTGACTCTGAATATTGACCGGACAGACATGATCGAAGGTCGGGGCAAACCCGCAATCGATCTCTCCTGCATGAATAGCGTCCAGCATATGAGCGAGGGACACGTGCTTGGTCTTGACCCGCACCCTAGGGCAGGCCATTGAGAATGCCCGGATGAGCCCAGGAAGCGCCTGCATCAGCACACCGTCAAGGAATCCGATGGTCAAGACCCTCCCTTCCCCTGTGCCAATCCCCCTGGCGTGGATCAGAATTCGGTCGTAATCGACCAACAGCCCATGCACCTGTTTCGCAAAAGCGCTCCCAGCCTCCGTCAGAGCGATGGAATTATGCCGCCGTTGGAAAAGGTTTTCGCCAAGAGACTTTTCCAAAGACACGACCTGATAGCTGATGCCGGGCCGGGTCATGAGCGCGCTCTGTCCCGCCTTGGTGAAGCTCTGCGAGGAGGCCACGGCGTGGAAACACTGAAGCTGGCGGACGTCCAGACATAAACCTGGACCACCGTCGACTTGCGGCCCCCCACCAGAAGTCACCTGGCATTGGGCCACCATTCCTTCGTACTCGGCACACAGTCTTTGCATCTGGCCGTAAAAGTAAAGCCCGGTCGGCGTAAGACGCACTGCCAGAGTGTTACGGGCAAAAAGCTTTAGCCCAAGAGAGCGCTCCAGGGTGGCAACCTGATAACTGATAGTCGGCTGAGTCATGCCGATATGCCTTGCGGCTTTGCTAAAGCTCAGACACCTTGCTACAGCCAGGAAACTGCGTAACTGACGCGCATCCACCAGAACTCCCCCTCAACTTCGAGCCTATCTGGAATTGAAGGACATGGCTTGGCCAAGCAAGGACTCTCCAGAACCGGAGACAGCTCGGGTGAACCCTGCCGTCCAACCCCTTCCGATCACTCCAAGTCAAAAGGCACCATGTAAATCACATCATTGATCCTGCGCCCTTTGAGCAGTTCGCAATGACGCATGATGGTCATCTGTCTTTCCACTTCCAGCGCCGTCAGTCCGAAGACCTCAGACAAGGCTGGTTTTGTGGCCTTGCCCTGAGCCACAACATATTCGTAGATGCCCTTCTGCAAGGCTGTCAGGCCATCCGTCCCCGTCTGCCCCGCCATAGCCCGATGCGTCTTTGCCGAATGCACAGCCGCAACATCACAGGTTCTCAGGGGTTCGATCGCCTGAATATAGCAGTCCTCACATAGGGCATTCCCGAAGTGTTCGCATGACTCTCCATCCGGTATGGACTGCCTGCACTTTGCACATTCCATCGCCAAACCTCCAAGGCTCTCATTGGGTCACGGCCACCTATAGCCAATTTTGCATTGTCTGCTTCGAGACAATATGCGCCCTTTTGTTCCCAGGGGTCAAAATCTCAACGAAATCCAACCTTTTGCGTCGCGCCAGGGCCCAACTGTATTACCATTCGGTTATTGAGAGTAACCATGAAACCCCACCTGACCAATCCCATGATCGAAGAAGTGAGTGAGCTCTTTGCGGCTCTGGGGGACCCTTCCCGCCTCAAAATCCTGCGCTCCCTGCTGGATTCGGGTTCGCCTCTCAGCCAGGGAGCACTGGCAGAGGGTGCTGGCCTCTCCCAGGCCAATGCGAGCAAGCACTTGGCCTGCCTTGTTCGGGTAGGATTGGTATTGCGGGAACCCCAAGGCAACAGTGCCTTTTTTAGGCCGGTCCTCCCTTTGGTCGAATCCATTTGTGGCCTCGTCTGCGGGCATGTCAGCGAACGGGCCAGGAGCACCTACAACGCCCTTGGGTAGTCCTTTCTACGAGCTAATAGCCCTATTCAATCAACAAGACGTCTTCATGACTCCTCTTGATGGCCATAACCCTACTGGCGGGACCAGCCCGGTTTTCAGTGTGTTTCCGGCATCCTAGCCAAAGACAGATGTGCGGCTATTGACCCGAAAGGAGCTCGTCGGCCCGTGCCTGCATATTGGGGAACAGGTCGTTGGGAACGTTCCCGGCCCCTTTGCCCAAGAGAACCCGATGGCGAGCACACTTCAGGAAGTCCCCTTGGCAGTAGTTCTTTTTCATGAGATGAGCCATGGCTGGCATTTCTGCCATCCGATCGTTAAAGAAGGGGCAGCGCGAAAGGCACTCACAATCAGACATGATCCAACCTCACCAAGGCACGAAAGGCCAAGGTAGGTATCGGCATAACTCCCCGGAGTTTCAAATCCGGAAAACATTACCGTAAACCAATGCATCCGTTCCCATGTCCATAGGCAGTGCGTTAGGAAAAACCTGCTTCGCCCTGCGGAAAATATTTCCACAGCGGTCTCATGGAGGTATTTCATGAACAGATCATTGTTAATCATCCCCACCCTACTCGTCCTCGGGGCCATTTTTTCGTCAGCCCTTCAGGCACAAGCCCACTACAGTGCCAGGGGGCAGAGACGACAGGCCAGACTCAGGGATGGCTCCTGCTTGACGCCTGGGAAGGGAACCAGGCAGGGCCTCCGCAAGCAGGACGGCACGGGCCCCCGAAGCGGCACTGCGGGCTGTCCATTGACACCTGCGGCGCCAACCAAGTAGCTCGAGAAAAGATTAAATGATCTTTACATATGACCCGGAACATTTTCGGATTGTTCCGGGGAAACCTGATCATCTGCCAGAGGAGGCGAGTACGGATGAAACGGGTCCGGAGTGGATCGAAGACCGGCTTGGGACCGGCGGCGTTGGTCAGAAAGTCGCAGGGGATCCAGTTTTAGTCGGGCCCCGGTGAGATTACGGTCACGGCGAAATCCACTCCTGCAAGTCGTCGATGGAGCCTCTACCCTCCGATCACCAACTCAAGGTGCGCCCATCTTTGGCAAACAGAGCCGCCCCAGTCAGGTCAGGATTGCTGAGTTTCAGCCCTGGCAGGAGATCAACGGCCAAAACCCCGTATTGCTTCATGCACATCGGGCAGACCAAAACGGCTCCCCCCCTGGATACAATCTCCAGCAGTACCTTTTGCTGCCCAGAGTACTGCTCTGCCCTGAGCTTTGAGGCAAGGACCACCCCACGGTCATTCAGGAAGACAGTCAGGCCATGGCCCCGATCCATCTGGTTCTTGCCGAAGGAAATCGCCATGGATGCCCGATGGGCCTCGTCGGTGGTCATGTTGATAAAGAGAGGGTCACCCGCGGTAGCGGTGATCCCGCTGGCAAGGATGAGAGCAAAGACTAGGGTGCGCAGCATGTCGTTCCTCCAGGGTATGGGTCATTGAGCCTTCGCCCCAGCGCCCCGTTCGGGGTGGATGTTTGGGCGGTACAGGGGATGTATCGTGCAACACCAGGCCACAGTCAAGTCAGCCAGAGCAGCCCTAGGTAGTCCAGGAGCTCCTGAGTCTTGGCATGGACTGAGATTCCCCCAGGCCTCAAATGCACGCAGATGGCCTCTCACCCTAAGAGGGGATCGATGCAGGAAAGCCAACCAGATTTTCAAAAAACAAATCGATTCTTTTTTCGCAATATGCACATCAAGGCTTATAGTTATATGCAAGACAAGAACACCGCGCTCACAAGAAAGGAGATCCCAGGAAACGCCAATATGTGTGTTGGAGCGCATTCTGCCGATGTCTACAACAACCCACCCAAGCAGTCACCCCCACAGGAGAGCCCATGAAAGGCGTACCCACGACGGTTTTGACAGCCTCCCTTCTGCTCGGTCTCATTCAGCCGAGCTCGCTTCTGGCGGCCGATCCAGATCTACAGAAGAAAGTAGAGGCCCTTGAGCATGAACTGGAGGCCCTCAAGAAGCAGGTGAAGGAGACGGACCGGAAAATGGAAAAGGTCGAAGGGAAATCCCTCGGCCGTTGGTTGACGATCAGCGGGGATTACCGTTTCCGCTACGACTACATGAGTGGGGACGTTGCCCCGTACTACCAGCTCAACCCCGCCAATACTCAGGCAGATGGCAGTGACCTCTTCATCCCCGTCCAGGGCCAGAACGTAAAAAACAAGGCCCTGTATACCAATCGCTTCGGGCTTAACCTCGACGCCAAAGCCACCCAGAACGTCACGGTGCATGCCCGCCTGCTCATGTACAAGATCAGCGGCGCCCAGGATGACGCTGCTTTGCGCGGTTCCAACGGGCAGACCTATTTCTCGGACCGAGCAGGAATCTTCGATGGAACTGTCGGACATGTCCCTGGGAGCAGCAATCTGGCTGTCGATCAGGTCTATGCCACATGGAGGAACATCGCGGACCAACCTCTCTGGTTCAGCATCGGGCGCCGCCCCTCCACGGGAGGCTCCCCAAGCCATTTGAAGGAGAACAATGAGAAGCCCGGCAACTCCGGTGTACCGCAGTTGCTGGTTGACTATGCCTTTGACGGCATGACCTTCGGGTACGCCCCAGATATAGATGCCCTGCCAGGTGCCTACCTGAAGTTCTGCTACGGCCGCGGCTTCGAGAACGGCATTACCACCAAGTCGGGAAATGGCCTCAGCGATACTGATATGGCCGGATTCAACCTCGTACCCTACGATACGGACAACCTCCGGGTAGAGTTCCAGTACAACCGGGGCTTCAATATCTTCAACACTCCCGTGATGCTGACTGGCCCATTCCAGGGCAGCGCTCCCGCCGTAGACCTCGGAGATATCGACTGGTATGGGATCAACCTACTGGGTCGCATCAAGCATGTGGGTCCTGGCACTCTGAACTGGTTCATCTCCGGTGGCCTCAGCAAGACCCACCCCAACGACAACACCGTCAAGGTGCAGCTCCAGACCCCCATCGATGGTTTCACCACGACGGCTGGCCTCCTGGATACCCAATCGGGCCTCATGTGGACCGGCGCCAAGGAGAACAAGACCGGGAATGCCGTCTATCTTGGCTGCCGCTATGACCTGGACGGCTCCAGAACCAAACTAGGCTTCGAATACAACCACGGTTCCAAGAACTGGATCACCTTCGCACCGGCCTCGGACGACATGTGGACCAGCAAGGTCGGAACCCGCGGGAGCGTCTATGAGGTCTATGCCATCCAGGAGCTCCTGGTTGAGCCCATATCGAGCTTCAAGAGCAAGGCATTCTTCCGGCTTGGGTACCAGTACTACGACTTCGATTACACCGGAAGCAACAACTGGGTCGGAGCTCCAACCAAGATGGCGGACCTCACCGCCATGGGCGCAATGGGACCCTCCTATGGCCAGATGTTGACTCCGCTCAAGAACGCTTCCAATTTCTACGCCACTTTTGAAGTGCACTTCTGAAGGAGCCGCCCCATGCGGAAAGTCCTGCCATCCTCCATCGCCCTGGCCCTCTTCACCGCCAGCCTCGTGACAATCTGCAGCCCGGCGCAGGCAGCAGAGGTAAAAATGATCGCCACCATTGAGCGGATCGAACTGAAGGAGAAATCCGCTACAGTGACCCTCAAGGACACAAAATCTGACAAGCATGTATCCGTCACCGTGAACGATGACCTCACCCTCGACAAGCTCAGAGACAAGCGGATCCTGGAGGGCGATGAGATTCGTCTGAAGTATGACGATGCAACGGGGGTAGCCACCTATTTCAGGAAGACCGCCGGGTGCTGAACTAGAAACAGGCATCACATTCAAGCGTTCCAAGCCAGCTATGAGGCTAGCCATGAAGATTCTGCGACTCATCACGACCCTTATAGCGGGTCTTTCCCTGGTGGCCCTGGTCGAGGCCAAGGACCACCAGGGAAAGGACTATATCCAGGAGAATGGCTACCAGGGACCGGCGACCTGTGAGGTTTGCCACCCAGGCACCGCCCAGGCCTTTCTGGGCACAGTGCACTGGAAACATGCCTCGAAGGTCAACCATGTAGAAAACCTGGACCCAAAGCAGGAATACGGAATGAAGAACCGTGTCTACACCATGTGCAATGGAAACGATATCGTCAACAACCTCAAGGAAATCCCTCCAAGCCCCACAACGGGGAAGACCAAATTCACTGGCTGCAACACCTGTCACCCGGGCAATCACCTGCAGGACGTGGGAAGCACGGGACCTGAGGCCGAGGCCGCCATTGATTGTCTGGTGTGCCATTCCACGGCCTATGACTTCAGCCAACGGAAGCCCTATAAGGATGCCCAAGGCCGAGTTGCCATCGGTCAGGACCGCAGCACAAAGGCAGCCCTCGCAATCGGCAAACCGGCCCCGAAGAACTGCATGGTTTGCCACGATTCCGCCGGGGGAGGAGCCCTGGTCAAGCGTGGCTTCGCATTCACGGCGGCCAGCGATGTCCACGCTGCAAAGAGTATGGTCTGCGTCGATTGCCACAAGGCCAAGGACCACCGGATCCCCACCGGATATGACCCTAACAACTGGGCCCATGACGGAGTGCGCATCTCATGCTCGGATTGCCACTCGGAGAAGCCCCACAAGGATGCCGACACGAACCGTCACACAGCTCGCATCGCCTGCCAGACCTGCCACATCCCCCGCACCGGTGGAGCCTTCGCCAAGGACTTCACCCACTGGGAACAGCTCTCGGACAAGTTCTACGAACCCACAACTCTGAGGAAGGAAACCAACGAAACAACCCCGGTCTACGCCTGGTACAACAAGACCGTAGCCAACCGCCCGGACTTTATTGGCCCCAAGGGGACACGCAAGGACGTCAGGAGCAAGATCTACCCCTTCAAAATCTTCCAGGGCAAGGCCTACTTCAACAAGCTGGACGGCAAGCTCCTTTCCATGGACTTCGCCCCTCCCATGGCCACCGGAAATACCCTCGCCGGGGTGGCCTCCGCCGCCAACATCTTGGGCATCAAGAATTATGTGCCGGTACCCGGCTGGCAGACGATCTACTTCGGGAGCAACCACCAGGTCGCCCCTAAAGACAAGGCTCTGACCTGCTACAACTGCCACGCCCCCAATGGGAGTCTGAATTTCCAGGAACTGGGCTACACCTCGAAGGAAATCAAGAAGTTGACGAGCCCAGAAACCTATTTCAACAAGATCGCCGAGAAAATGCGCGAAGAGTGGTAACCGTTGCAAGCTGGCTCTTCGTTCCACCACACCCCTTATCAAAGAAGCTAGAGTAGAGCCATGGCTCAAAACAACCAGTCCGAACCCTTCACGCTGGAACATGCCAGGCGCGTTGCCGCGCGCAACGGGGAGGAAGTCGTCCCGGGATTCTGCGCCATGTGTGGACCTGGCCCCAACGCCTGCGGCATCTATGCCTTTGTCAAAGATGGTCGATTCCTTCGCGTTGCGGGCATGGCGGAATCCCCGGTGAACCGGGGAGGGTTATGTCCCAAAGCCCACGCGGCTCCACAGTGGGTCTATTCACCGGATCGCCTGAAATATCCCCTCAAGCGCATCGGCGAAAAGGGGGAGGGCAAGTTCGAGCGCATCTCCTGGGATGAAGCCATCCAGATTGTCGCAGATACCCTGAAGCGCCAGAAGGCGGCCTACGGGCCGGAGTCCCTGGCCATCCTCTCCCCGGCCCTCCGGAGCTACAGCGACTACCTGCGCCGTTTCCTGACCGTCCACGGCAGTCCCAACTATGGTCACAGCGGCATCTGCGCCATGCAACGGGCCTTTGCCTTCATGTACACCCTAGGGGATTGGCCCGGTCCCGAACTGGGAAAAAGCGATCTCATCATCTATTGGGGGCGGCAGCCCATCTATTCCGGCGCCGCCGCCCCCAGTCCCAAGCTGCTCGTGGGAGCCAAGGCGAGGGGGGCTAAGATCATCGCCATCAAGCCCTCAATGGAGCCGGATGCGGGCATGGCGGATATCTGGCTGCCCCTCCGGCCCGGCACCGATGCAGCCCTGGCCCTGGCCATGCTCCACGTGGTGGTGGGCGAAGACCTGATCGATGCTGCCTTCGTGGAGCAGTGGTGCTTCGGATTCCCCCAGTTGAAGGCCCATGTTCAAAAATTCTCTCCGGAATGGGCCGAGGGCATCACCGGCGTCGGCGCCCAGCAGATCCGGGATGTAGCACGCCTCTATGCGACCACCCCCCGTGCCTCCATCGATCTGGGCAACGGCGTAGAGCATGCACCCTCCTCCAATGACGCCATCCGGGCGGTTGCGATTCTCATCGCCATTACCGGCCACCTTGACCGCCCCGGTGGGAACCTCTTCGGGGGCCCCTTCGGCGTCCCCTCCACCATGCCCCTGCCTCAGGACATCTCTCTGCGGGAGCGCTTCACTCAGGAGATGGTGGACAAACTGGTGGGGCCCGAGTTTCCCCGCCCCTTCCAACCCTTCGTGGAGGGACTCTCCTCTGCCTACTACCGGATCCTGGATAGCGTCCTTACGGAAAAGCCCTATCCCATCCGAACCATCATCGCCCCCGGCACCCAACCCTCCGTGAGCACCCGGGGCTCGAAGCGTGTCCTCGAAGCCCTGAAAAACCTCGAATTCTACGTGGTCGTCGATGTAGCCCGCACCGCCGATATGGCCTATGCAGACATTGTGATCCCCACCGCCACCCCCTACGAATCGGACCACCCTTTTGATGGCCGAGGGGGTTGGCTCATGGCCCGGAACAAGATCATCGAGCCCCTGGGAGACTACAAATCAACCTACGAGTTCTTTCTGGATCTCGGCGTGGCCATGGGGTACGGCGCGGACTTCTGGCACGGCAGCATGAGGGAGGCCATGGAGGCCCAGATGCAACCCTTCGGGATGACTCTCGATGAATTGAGGCAGCACCCCGTGGGCATCACCTACGAGCCCCTCCCCAGAACCTACGAGAACTACGCAAAGGTCTTCCAACGCCGCAGCCCCCGCCTTTCTGGGGCTCCATTCCTGCCCCAAGGGAAAGTGGCGATCTATAACACCTCCTTCGAGGCCGAGGGATTCAGTCCACTGCCCGAATGGCGGGAACCCCCTGAAAGTCTGACGGGAACGCCTGAACTGACCGGACAATACCCCCTGCTCCTTTCCGACTACCACACCTCGAAGAACTACACCGCATCCTGGCAGCGTAATCTCCCCCTTTTGCGGGAACTGGAGCCCCATCCCCTCCTCCACATCCACCCCGAGACCGCCTCCGTGCGGGGCATCTCCCAGGGGGACTGGGTGATCGTAGACTCCCCCCATTGCTCCATCCGGGTCAAGGCGGAACTCTTTCCAGGCATCCGACCCGATACGGTCATGGTCTTGCACGGCTGGTGGCAGGGCTGCGGGGAGTTGGGGATGGAGGACATGCCGCTCCTCGCGGGGGGCGCCAACGTGAACGCGATGTACAGCGTCGAGGAAGGCAAGGCCTACGACCCGCTCATCACAGCCATGACCAGCCAAACCCTTGTGGAAGTCAGGAGGGCATGAGCGTGGAACGTGGATTTTCCTTTGCCCCGGAGAAATGCATCCAGTGCCACGCCTGTGCGGTGGCCTGCAAGAGCTGGCGGGAGCTCGAACCCAAGGTGCGATACCGCTGGGTCGAGAATATCTGGCAGGGCAGCTATCCCGAAATCCGGTGCGTCTCCAGCACCATAGCCTGCAAGCAATGCGACGACCCGCCCTGTGTTGCCGTTTGCCCGGAAGACGCCATCAGCAAGCGCCTTGAGAATGGCATTGTGGTCGTGAATGCAGAGGCCTGCAGCGGCTGCCAAGCCTGTCTTGGGGCCTGCCCTGATGCCATCCCGCAGTTCGGTGCGGATGGAAAGATGCAGAAATGCGATCTTTGCCTGGGAAGGATAGACTTAGGCTCCGAGGAACCACCCTGCGTTGCCACCTGCCCCACCAAGGCTCTGGGGTTCTTGCGTTCAGAGGTGGAGTAAGCCCAACTGAGCCGCGGCTGCAAGCCAAAGCCCGGACCCCAGGCCTGTTTGCACCGGCACCCGCAAAGATCAGTTGCGGGTAATACCCACGATCAATCACCTTGCATTCACAAGCATTTCCATTCACAACTTGGAGTGGAGGAATCCTTGGCCCGCCGTCCCTGTTGCAAACATATCGAAGCCCTGCCTGAAGTCCGCTACTTCAAGCCGCGGGCCGTCCCCCTTTCCGAACTCGAAGAGGTCATTCTCGGCATGGAGGAGCTGGAGGCCCTGCGACTGGCGCATATCGAAGGACTCCAGCAGAAGGCCGGGGCCGAATCCATGGGGGTCTCCCGGGCCACCTTCGGGCGGGTGCTGGAAGCCGCCCACCGAAAGGTGGCCAAGGCTCTGGTCGACGGCTGCGCCCTGCGGATCGAGGGGGGCAGCTATGCCGTAAAGGGTGGAGGGCCTGAAGGCTGCGGAGGGTAATTCAGCCTTTTTCCTCCTCTTTCATATCTCCTTCGCAAGCCGAAAAACGGGTGTGCGTCCCCTTCCACATGGCGTACCGGCGATAACCGCCGGAGAGGTTTCGAACTCGGTAACCCTTCTGGGCCAGAAGCCGGGCAGCCACATATCCTCGAAGCCCCACTTGGCAGAAGACCAGGAGTTCCTTCTCCATTGGAAGGTCCGGAAGCTGGGACCGTAGGGTATCGAGGGGGATGCACACCGAGCCTGGAATGGTGCCACCTGCATTCTCCGAAGGGGAGCGGACATCAATAAGGAACTGCCCCTCCGAAACCTTCGGGAGCTCTTCCAGCTCCCAAAGATCCACGTCCCCACGAAGCACATTGGAAGCCACGAAGCCCGCCATATTGATGGCATCTTTCGCACTACCAAAGGGCGGGGCATAGGTGAGTTCCAGGTCTTCCAAGTCAAACACGGTGAGTCCCGCCCGCTGAGCCACCGCGAGGACATCAATGCGCTTGTCCACCCCTTCAACCCCAACGGCCTGGGCTCCAAGGATGCGCCCGGATCCTGGCTCGAACAGGAGCTTGAGAGAGATGGGGTGGGCACCGGGGAAGTAGGTGGCGTGCTGGGGAGGGTGGAGGTAGACCTTGCGGAATGGGATCTCTTTGCGCTGGAGCGTCGATTCGGATAGTCCAGTCATGCCGAAGGCCAGGCCAAAGACCTTGCAGATGGCCGTGCCCTGGCTGCCCTTGTAGTGGCTGGGGCGTCCCAGTGCGACCTCTGCGGCAATGCGCCCCTGGCGATTGGCGGGGCCCGCAAGAGGTATCAGAGCAGGAACCTCGCTCACAAAGTCTTTCACTTCTGCGGCATCACCCACTGCGAAGATCTGGGGGTCACTAGTGCGCATCTGATCGTCCACCCGAATACCGCCAGTGGTGCCCAGGACCAGTCCGGATTCCCTGGCCAGGAGCGTCTCAGGCCGAACGCCGACACACAGGATGACAAGATCACAAGAAACGCCCTGCCCATCATCAAGACGCGCAATAAGATGGTCTCCGTGACCTTCGAAGGCCGAAACCGAGGTCCCCAGACGCAGATCCACCCCCTGACGAAGGAGTTCTTCATGGAGGGGGAAGACCATATCGGCATCTGCCACCCCCAGCACATGGGGCAGGCGTTCAACCAGGCACACCTCCAGCCCTCGATGGCGAAGGGATTCTGCCAGCTCCAGACCGATATACCCAGCCCCTACGACGAGAGCTCTCCCACCCCCGCCCGAAGGCATCGCCCCCAGGATGCCGTCCATATCCTCCAGATTGCGCAGGGTAAAAATCCTCTGGTCATCGGCTCCGGGGAGCGGCGGGCGGATGGGAGTCGCGCCAGGGCTCAGGATCAGAGCGTCGTAGGGCTGCTCGTAGATCTCTCCGCTTTGGAGGTCCTTGACCCGCACCGTCCGTGCGGCCCGGTCAATGGCCAGGACTTCAGTAAGAACCCTCACATCCAGGGCAAAGCGGGCCTTCAAGCTCGCGGGGGTCTGCACCAATAGACTCTGGCGCTCCGGAATGACTCCACCGATGTGGTAAGGGAGTCCGCAATTGGCAAAGGAAACCTGAGGCCCCCGCTCGAAGAGCACGATCTGAGCATCTTCGGACAGGCGTCGGGCCCGGGCTGCGGCACTGGCGCCCCCTGCGACCCCTCCGATGATCACGATGCGTAGCGGTTCAGACATGCCAGCCTCCATGGAAGACACTGCGCGGCCTATTAATTCCTGAATGATCATATCCACAACTAATCCAAGTCGAATTCAAAAAGTTCGTCTTGAAAATTATGAGCACACGCTCAATACTCCATTCGAGCACTTGCTCAAATCCCACAAACCGAAGGATCTCTCCATGCCCAAGATCGCAGTCACCAGTGAAGGCCCCACCCTCCAGGACGCCGTGGATCCGCGCTTCGGCCGGGCCGGGGGCTTCATCGTCGTGGACACAGACACCATGGCCACGAGTTATGTGGACAACGGCGCATCCCAGGTCATGGCCCAAGGGGCGGGCATCCAGGCCGCCGAGAACATCGTCAACGCGGGCGCCGAAATCCTGTTGACGGGCTTCGTGGGCCCCAAGGCCTTCGCGGCTCTACAAGCGGCGGGTGTGAAGGTGGGACAGAACCTGGAAAACCTCTCCGTCGGAGAGGCCATCGAGCGCTTCAAGGCAGGAAGCGTCAGCTTCGCAGACGCCCCCAACCGCGAGAGCCACTCATGATCGTAGCCGTTGCCAGCGGCAAGGGAGGCACCGGTAAGACCACCGTGTCCGCCTCCCTGGCAGCCACCTGGGAGCGGCCCCTGGTGGCCGTCGATCTGGATGTGGAGGAGCCCAACCTCCACCTATTCCTGAAGCCGAGCCTGGTCTCCATTGAGACCGTAAACCTGGAAGTACCGGTACTGGATGCGGAGCGGTGCAACCTCTGTCGCGCATGCACTGAGCTTTGCCAATTCAAGGCCTTGGCCATCTTCGGAAAAACCCTCATGGTCATGCCTGAGATGTGCCATGGTTGTGGCGGCTGCTTCGAAGTCTGCCCCACAGGTGCCCTCAAACCTGGGAGCCGGGAACTGGGGGTCATGGAAATCGGGCACAGCCGGGGCTCCATCCCTTGCCTCACGGGCCGTCTGCGCATCGGCGAATCCATGAGTCCTCCTCTCATGCGGCAAATCCGCCATCGGATGGCGGAAATGGCCACGGACATGGGGGCAGATGTCATCATCGACGCCCCTCCGGGAGTGAGCTGCCCCGCCATGAATGCGGTGCAGGATAGCGATGTCATCCTCCTGGTCACCGAGCCCACCCCCTTCGGATTCCACGACTTCCAGCTGGCCTGGGAGGCCTTCACCCCCCTAAAGAAACCCATGGGGGTGGTAATCAACCGGGCGGGCCTGGGGGATGATCGGGCCTATGCCTTCTGCAAGGCCAAGGGATTGCCCATCCTGGCGGAAATCCCCTATCGAAGGGAGATCGCCGAGCACTATGCCAAGGGTGGACTTCTGGCGGAACTGGACAACAAGATGCGCTGGACCTTCGCCCGCCTTCAAGAAGGCCTGGACCGCCTGCACAAGGAGGTCATCCATGCGTGAAATCGTCGTCATCAGTGGCAAGGGTGGCACCGGGAAGACCTCCCTCACGGCGGCCTTCGCCCATCTGGCCCAGAATAAAATCCTTTGCGACCTGGACGTGGACGCCCCGGATCTCCACATCCTCCTGGAGCCCAAAACCACGCGCCAGTGCGCCTTCCTGTCAGGGCACGAAGCCACCATCGACCCGGCCCTCTGCCAGGCCTGCGGCATCTGTGCCGCGAAGTGCCGATTCGGGGCGATCCAAGCCGTCGAAGGGGGCTTCCGAGTAGAACCCTCCCGCTGCGAAGGCTGCAAGGTCTGCGTGGCTTTCTGCCCCCACCAGGCCATCGATTTCCAGGAAAGGCTCTGTGGCACCTGGTACCAGAGTGAGACCCGCTTCGGCCCCATGATCCACGCCCAGCTCTTCCCGGGCCAGGAGAACTCGGGCCGCCTGGTCTCCCTCCTGAAGCAGCAGGCCCGGGATCTGGCTGAGCAGAGGGGCATCGATCTGATCATCAGCGATGGCTCCCCTGGCATCGGGTGCCCGGTGATCGCCTCCCTGTCCCAGGCCACCCTAGCCCTGATCGTGACGGAGCCGACCCCCTCTGGCATGCACGACCTCAAACGGATTGCCGAACTGTGCGAGCACTTCCGGATCCGCATCGCCGTGCTCGTCAACAAGTGGGATCTTCACCCTGAGAACACCGCCGCCATCGAGTCCCTCTGTGTGGAAAAGGGTTACGCCCTGGCGGGACGCCTGCCCCATGACACCCAGGTGGCCCAGGCCATGGTCCAGCGCAAGGCTGTGACGGAACTGGATGAAAACCCCTTCAACCTCCAGGTGCGCCAGATCTGGAAGGGCATCGAAGCCCTGCTTCCCAACCACTGATCCAAGGAGAAAGCCCATGAACAACAAGGCACGCATCGCCATCCCCTCCGCCATGCCCGGCGGCCTCGAAGCCGGACTCGGCCAGCACTTCGGCCACTGCGATATCTACACCATCGTGGATGTGGAGGCCGGCAAGGTCACCCAGGTGAGCACCCTCCCCAATGTTCCCCACCAGCAGGGCGGCTGCATGGCCCCCGTCAACCACCTCGCGAAGAATGGCGTCAACGCCCTCATCGCCGGTGGCATGGGGCTCCGCCCCCTCATGGGCTTCAACCAGGTGGGCATCGAGGTCTACCACGGCGGTAGCGCCTCGGATGTGGATACCGCCGTGAAGTCCTGGCTCCTGGGCGCCCTGCCCCGCTACACCAAGGAGCAGACCTGCGGCGGCGGACAGCACTGAGATGCGGATTGCCATTGTTACCCAACGCAAGGAGGCCCTCAGCGCCTTCGCCGAGGGCCTAGCATCCCACGGGGTGACGATCGACTGGATCGCCGCCCCCCAGGATGCCGTTGCCCAGGCCCGCATTTACCCGAGGGATATGGTAATCCTCGACGATCTAACTGGGAATTTCAGGGCCTGCCTGAGTGATCTGCTGATGGCCAACGCCCTGATCCACACGGCCGTGATCACCACCATCCCCCCAGAGCAGTTTCATGAGGAGAGCGAGGGCTTGGGCGTTTTGACATCCATTCCCCCCGCCCCCAACGCGGAACATGCCCACTATCTGATGGGCAAGCTCCAGGAGATCCAGGGCTTCTGATTGTTATGGAGGAGGCCATGTGCCTTGCCGTTCCATCCAGGGATTTAGAAAGCGCCCAGGAAACGTTGGAGGAAAGCCGGTCCCGGCTCCACGAGCATTGCGTCGTGTGCTGGGATCGACACCCCTTCGGGCTCAAAGTCCCTTACCAGGTCATTGATGAGCACACGGTAGAGGGGCGTTTTCCCTGTGGCAAGTCCTACGAGGGGTACCGCGACATCATCCATGGAGGCGTCGTCTCCAGCCTCCTGGATGGCGCCATGGCCAACTGCATCCTGGCCAAAGGCCTGGAAGCCTACACCGTCGATTTCCGCCTGCGTTTCCGGGGACCCGTCATGACCGGAACCGAGGCCGTCATCCGGGGGCAGTGGCTCCGCAGCGAGGGACCATTGCATCTACTCCAGGCCGCCATCATCCAGGAAGGGAGAACCCTGGTCACCGCCCGGGCCAAGTTCTTTGCAGGGAACCCCAAAGGGACGCCCCAGCCCCTCCCAACCGGGAAAGGTGCCCAGGAACTCATCCGGGATTCCCGCAAGCGATTGCGCTGAACCACAAGGCCAGCCCATGTGTACCATTGAAAACCTGCTGACCACCCTTGAAGGGGGATACGGCGCCACGCTACTCGGTAGCACCCAGGCAGCCTTCAGCACCGCCCTCCTGGCCCTGATGGCGCCGGGAGAGCACGTCCTGATCACCAGCGGGGAACGTCCTTCCCAAGCGAGGCTCAGCGAACATCTTCGGGTGCGCTTCGGTGTCGAAGTCGACGAGGTGGACACCTCGGATACCGATGCAGTCAGGGCGGCCCTGAAGGCCAACACTAGGCTGATCATCGTAGAAACTCCGTCCCACAGCGGGCTCAAGGTTACCGACCTCGCCGAGATCAGCCGTACGGCGCGTCAGGCTCACGCCCTGCTCATGGTCGACTCCACAATGGCTGGCCCCTATGTCCAGAGCCCTCTGGCCCTGGGGGCACACCTTGTCATGCATCCGCTCGCCCACCTGATCGGGGAGCCGGGACAGGAGGGCGCTCTGCTGGTGGCCCGCCAGGGTGCTGTCCATAAGCGGATTCGGGAAATGAGCCGAATCCTTGGGAACCGCCAAGAGTTGCTCCGGGCTCCAGGCTTTTCAACACTGGCGCTGCGCGAGGAGCGCGCCCAGGAAAACGCCAAGGAAGTAGCGGAATGGCTCATGGGTCACCCCCAGATCCAGGCCGTGCATCACCTCAGTCTGGAAACGCATCCCCATCACGAGCGGGCTCGCCACCAGATGCGGGGACCCGGTCCAGGCGTCTCCTTCGAATTGAAGACAGGGAGGAAGGACGCCCTGGAACTGTTGCCCAGGCTTCCCAGCCTCAACCCCTGGGTGGACACCCATGGCACGCTCCACCTCCTGGTCGGTTTTGGAGACAACCAGGACCTCATGGAAGAACTGGACGAGGGTCTCAAGCGCCTCCAGCGTTGCTCCTCTGTCGCGAGGGACAACGAATGAAGCAAGCACCCACCCCCGGGACCATCCAAGCCATCCACGATCAGCCCTTCCCTGATCTGGTCCGCCGGGCCATGGAATGCCATCACCAGCACTGGAATCCACGGGAAATCCAGTTCTGCGTCCTGGATGCCCTCAGGACCGGAAACTGTTCCGAAGACTGCGCCTACTGCGCCCAAAGCGCCCACCACACCACGGAACTCAAGCCCAATCCACTCAAGGAGGAAGCCAGTGTCCTGGCCGGAGCCCTCCAGGCCAAGGCAGCGGGCGCCACACGCTACTGCATGGCCACCTCGGGGCGCGCTCTACGGGAAGGGCCGGATTTCGAGCACGTGCTGGGCATCGTGCGGGCCGTGAGCGACCTGGGGATGGAACCCTGCGTCAGCCTGGGTCTCATCAACAGTGCTCAGGCCCGGCGCCTCAAGGCTGCGGGCTGCGCTATCTACAACCACAACCTGGATTCGAGCCGCTTGGTCTACGAGCGCATCGTCTCCACCCATACCTTCGATGAGCGATTGGCCACCATCCGGGCGGTCCGGGATGCCGGGCTCCAGGTCTGCTGCGGGGGCATCCTGGGCCTGGGGGAAAGCGTGAATGACCGCATTCACTTTCTCCACGAGTTGGCGAGCCTGGATCCCGTCCCCGACGCCATCCCCATCAACATCCTCGTGCCCATCCCCGGCACGCCCCTCGAGGGTATGCCACCGGTGCCGCCCCTGGAGGTGATCCGGGTCGTCGCCACCACCCGAATCCTCTTCCCCACCAGCCGCATCCGTTTGGCTGCTGGCCGGAGCAGCCTCGGCCCAGAGGCCCAGGCCTTGGCCTTCCTCTGCGGCGCCAATTCCATCTTCACCGGCGAGAAGCTCCTGACCACGCCCGGTAGCGAGGTCGACTCTGACCAAGCGCTGCTGAGGAACTTGGGCATGCACTCTGAAGGGAGAGTGGGATGAGGATCGGCATCATCATCTGCGGACGCTATCAGGACTGCGGAGGCGGCAAGTGCTTCAGGGCCCTGCGGGAACGCCTGGGCAGCTTTGCCCGGTACCCCAAGGACGAGCCTTTGGAGGTCGTCGGCTACTCAACCTGTGGCGGGTGCCCCGGGGGCAATGTGGAGTACCTTCCCGCCGAATTCCAGAAGAACGGTTGTCAGGCCGTCCACCTCGCCACTGGGCTGGTGGTGGGTTACCCCCCCTGTCCCAATATCCGGAACTTCAAGAGCTTCATCGAGGGACACTATGGCCTCCCGGTCGTGGTAGGCACCCATCCCATCCCCATGAAATACATGGAGACCCATCGCCAGCTCCCCTTCTGGAAAGATGCGCGGATGCAGGAGCTCGCCGACGACCTCCTGTCGGACGCCCCAGATGTGATGGAGGCCTACAATTGAAGGCCTTCCGGCACATCTACCACTCATTCCTTCCAGGTAATTCAGGCTCCCTGGACAGGCATCCTGTGTCCTCCAGGAGTTCGCAGGAGAAAGTTTCCGCGTCGGTCATCAACGTTGGAGGGATCTTCTCCCACCCCGCCCCGATCAGCACACCAGCCCGAACCATTGACTTTCGAGGGCCCTATGCCTATTTCCGTCCAACTTCCAGATGACTCTATCCGCCAGATCGCAGACGGTGCGACGGGCCTTGATCTGGCCCGCAGCATCAGCCCGCGTCTACTGGATGCGGCCCTGGCCGTCAGGATGGACGGCGTGCGCCGGGATCTGAACACCCCCCTGGAAGCGAGTTCAAAGGTGGCAATCCTTACGGCCAAGGATCCTGAATCCTTGGAGATCTTGCGCCACTCTGCCGCCCACCTCCTGGCCCAGGCTGTGAAGTGCCTCTTCCCCCAGGCCAAGGCAGGCGTCGGGCCGGTCATCGAGGATGGCTTCTACTACGACTTCCTGGTGGAGACCTTCTTCACCCCCGAGGACTTGGCCGCCATTGAAGCGGAGATGGTGCGCCTAGCGGAGGCTGATCTGCCCATCACCCGGGAGGAAGTGGACCGGAACATGGCGATCCAGCAATTCCGGGCCATGAGCGAACCCCTGAAGGTGGAATTGGCCGAGGCCCTCCCGGAGGGCGAGACCATCACCCTCTACCGCCAGGGGGATTTCCTGGACCTTTGCCGGGGGCCCCATGTGCCCAACACCGGCAAGCTCAAGGCCTTCAAGCTGCTCCAGACCGCCGCCGCCTATTGGAAGGGCAATGAGAAGAACGCCCAGCTCTGCCGCATCTACGGCACCGCCTTTCACACCCGGAAGGAGCTTGAGGATCACATGAAACGCCTGGAGGAGGCCAAAGCCAGAGACCACCGCAAACTGGGCCGGGAACTGGGCCTCTTCTCCTTCCACCCTGAAGCCCCGGCCTCCCCCTTCTTCCACCCCAAGGGGACGGTGGTCTACAACGAGCTGCTGGCCTATCTCCGGAGCCTCTATCGCCGCCGAGGCTACCAGGAGCTGATTACGCCCCAGGCCCTGGATGTGAGCCTCTGGAAAACCTCCGGCCACTATGACAAATACCAGGAGAGCATGTATTTCACCGAGGTCGACGAGCGGGAATATGCCATCAAGCCCATGAACTGCCCCACCCACTGCCTGATCTACGGCACCGAGAAGCACAGCTACCGGGATCTTCCCATCCGCTATGCGGACTTCGGGCGCATCCATCGATACGAACGAAGTGGGGTCACCCAAGGCCTTACCCGCGTGCGGACCTTCTGCCAGGACGATGGACACATCATCTGCACACCCGAGCAGATGAAGCCAGAGATGGCCTCATTCTTCGCATTTCTGAGGGAGGTGTATGCCACCTTCGGCTTTGACGAAGTCCGGGTAGCCCTTTCCACGCGACCCGAGCAGCGTCTTGGCAGCGACGAGATCTGGGACGAGGCCGAGGGGGCTCTCGCCGAAGCCCTGCAGGAAGCAGGCATGGCTTACCACATCAACCCCGGCGAAGGAGCATTCTACGGTCCCAAGATCGAGTTCCAGGTGCTGGACGCCCTGCGCCGCCCCTGGCAGCTCGGCACGGTCCAGGTGGACTACTCCATGCCCGCCCGCTTCGGCCTCACTTACGTGAAGCCGGACGGCAGCGAAGGCACCCCAGTCATGCTGCACCGGGCCATCCTCGGCAGTCTGGAGCGTTTCCTGGGCATCCTCATCGAGCACTGCGCCGGGGCCTTCCCGGTGTGGCTGGCCCCCGTCCAGATCGCCATCCTGCCCATAACAGATCGGGCCCACGACTATGCCCGCCGGATCCATGCGATGGCCCTGGACCTGGATTTCCGAGCCGAACTGGACCTGCGCAACGAAAAGGTGAACGCCAAGATCCGAGACGCCCAGCTCCAGCAGATCCCCTACATGCTCGTTCTGGGGGATCGAGAGGCAGCCGATGACACCGTTTCGGTGCGCCATCGCCGGGACGGCAACCTGGGAACCCAGACCTTGGATGCCTTCCTGGCACACCTGCAGAAACAAATCCGCCTGCGCGAACGCTAAAGGACCAGTATGGAAATCCAACAAGCCCTCCACAACTACACAGGAAAGTCGGGTCCGCGCCTCAACTGCGCCCAGTCGGTGGCCGCCGCCTTCGGGGCGGATCCCCAGGCCTTCGCCGCCTTCGGCGGGGGGCAGGCCCCGGAAGGCTGGTGCGGGGCAGCCTACGCCGCCGCTCACCTCACCGGAAACCCCGAAGCCATCCGCAACGCCTTCCAGAAGAAGGCCGGGGCCATCACTTGCAAAGCCATCCGCCAGAACCGGATCCTCCCCTGCCCGGGCTGCGTCGAGACCGCCGCCCACCTCACCAAGGAATTCAAGCCATGAGCACTTGGAACCCCATCCCCACCCGCACCCGTCCCGAAAACTTCGGCCCCATGAAGGACGCCAGCGCCCACGCCCGGTTCAAGGGCCCCTGCGGCGACACCATGGAGTTCTGGCTCTACCTGGACGGCGTCCACATCCGGGAGGCCAGCTTCACCACCGACGGCTGCGACACCTCCGTGGCCTGCGGGAGCGTAGCCGCCCATCTCTGCATCGACCGCTCCATCGGCGAGATGAAGGCCTTCAAGCCAGAGGAGGTCATCGAGGTGCTGGGATGGCAGGAGCAGGAGGAGTCCCATCACTGCGCCCTCCTGGCGGTGCGTACCATCGGCATGGCCATCAAGGACTATGAGGCGCGCCTCAAGGCCGAGGAAGAAGCCCAGGGGTGTTCCCAGGATTCCTGTAGTTCCGAATGCTGCGAAAGCTGCAGCAGCCCCTGCGATTCGCCCAAGGATTCCGTGAGCCTGACGACTCTGGCCGGGGCGGGAAAGATCAAGCAGCGCATCCTGGTGCTTTCCGGCAAAGGCGGCGTCGGGAAGAGCACCGTGGCCACCAACCTCGCCATGGCCTTCGCCTCCCAGGGCCTGACGACCGGGCTGCTGGATGTGGATATCCATGGCCCCAGCGTCCCCAAGCTTCTGGGCCTGGAGGGGGAGCATCTCCTGAGCGAAGGTCCCAATCTGCTTCCGGTGGAGCTGGGGAATCTCAAGGTCATATCCATGGGCTTCGCCCTCGACGCTGACGAGCCCGCCATCTGGCGCGGCCCCATGAAAGCCGGCGTGGTGGAACAGTTCGTCCAGCGGGTCCACTGGGGCGAATTGGATGTGCTGGTGGTGGACTGCCCCCCGGGCACCGGGGATGAACACTTGTCCCTGAAGCAAGCCCTTGGCGCCGTGGACGGGGCTGTCATTGTCACGACCCCCCAGGAGGTCGCCGTATTGGACGCCCGCAAGGCCGTCTCCTTCTGCAAAGCCGCCGATATCCCGGTCTTGGGCGTGATCGAGAACATGAGCGGCTTCGCTTGCCCCCACTGCTCCACAGTCACGCCCATCTTCAGCAGCGAAGGTGGAAGGCGCATGGCAGACGATATGGGCATCCCCTTCCTGGGCTCCCTGCCCCTCGATCCCAAGGTAGGCCTCGATGGAGATGCAGGACGCCCCAGGCTCTACGCCCAGGAGCAATACTTCGGGCCCGTGCTGCAGGCCTTGGGCGCGCAACTGGAAGGCGCCACCGCATGACGAAGGACCGGTCCTTGTCCATCCACCCCATAGGTGTCATCCGCACACCTCACAAGGAGGCAGAAAAGACCCCCATCCAACCTTGCTTTGCCCGGGAGATCCGGGGAGAGATCGAGGTGAACCCCGAATTTGCTGAGGGACTAATGGGAATCGAGGGCTTTTCCCATCTCCACCTGATCTACCACCTGCATCAGGCGGGGCCAGGCCCCCTGGTGGTCAAACCCTTCCTGACGGACGAACCCACCGGCATCTTCGCCTGCCGCTACCCCGAGCGTCCAAATTCGATCGGGCTCAGCGTGGTGCGCCTTCTAGGTGTGGAGGGGTGCCGTCTGCAGGTGGAGGACGTGGACATGCTTGATGGCTCGCCTCTTCTGGACATCAAGCCCTATTACCCCAAATCTGATCGACCGGAAGGGGCGTGGGGCGGATGGACCGAAGGCGTTTCTCCCCAGGAAGCACAACGGCGCGGCAAGCGTGGATTCACGCATGCCTAGCTTGTCGATCACCCTCCTCGTGGACAGTCAGGCTGCCAGGCCGGGCCTCCAGACGGAGCACGGACTCAGTTTCATGGTCCAGCGGAGAGACCAAGCCCTGCTCTTCGACACCGGAGCCTCAGGGGCCTGGCTATCCAATGCCCAAGCGATGGGAATTCCCGTGGCTTCCGTCAGCCACGTAATCCTGAGTCACGGGCATCGGGATCACACGGGGGGACTGCCGGAGGCCATCCAGGCCTGCCCCGATGCGCGAGTCTACATGCATCCCAAAGCCCTGATGCCCCGTTACAGCATTCATCCTGGGCAGGCCCCGCGCACCCTGGGCCTGCCCCCCCTAGCCTGGCGGGCCCTCAGCCCCAAAGCAGACCACATATGCTGGAGCACCGCCCCCATGCGCATTGGAGAGGGCATTGGATTATCCGGCCCCATCCTTCGACGCCACCCCCAGGAAGGCAGCTCAGGCCCTTTTTTCCTGGACCCAGAAGGCCATGAGGTCGACCCCTTGGAGGACGACCAAGCCCTGTGGATCCATACTTCCGAAGGCTTGGTCATTGTGCTGGGCTGTACTCACGCTGGAGTGGCCAACACCCTGGACCATATCCGAAAGATCACAGGGGAATCCAGGGTTCGTGCCCTCATCGGAGGACTTCACCTAGGCAGAGCCGATCAGGAACGCCTGGATTTCACGATGGAACATATCCGAGCCGCTAATGTCCAGGAAGTCTTGAGCTGCCACTGCACGGGCGAAAGCGTTGCCCTGTCCCATGGGCTTCAGTGGATGAAAGCGGGCGACACCTGGGGCATGAACCCCGGAGACTGACTGCGAAGTGAGTCCGAAAGGGAGTCACCCAGATCCGGCAAACCAAGAGTGCACCCAATAAACAAAGGCCACCTCAAGGGTGGCCTTTGTTTATTGGAGGCGCCGATCGGAATCGAACCGATGAATAGCAGATTTGCAGTCTGCGGCCTTACCACTTGGCTACGGCGCCATGCTGTCAATATAACACGAGCCGCTTGAAGCGGCTCGTGTTAAGTGGAGCGGGTGATGAGATTTGAACTCACGACTTCAACCTTGGCAAGGTTGCACTCTACCACTGAGTTACACCCGCGATACATTTAGCTTACCACCCCTGGAGGGAGAGTCAAGCAGTAATTCCGCGCTGGCACGCGGGACAGAGGCCGTAGAGGGTCAGCTGGTGGCGAGTCACCTTGAAACCCGAGGCTTTTGCCAGATTTTCGAATGCGCTGTCCAAACCTGGGCAATCGGTCTCTGCGGTGCGGCCGCACCCTTCACAGAGGATGTGGTGATGGTGTTCCTGGCTGTGACAGCGCACGAAGCGCTGGATCTGGTCCGATCCCACCAGACATTCGGCCCAGCCCTCCTGAACGAAGCGCTCCAGGTTGCGATAGATGGTCGGCAGGCCCGGCGGCTTGCCAAACATCTGGCCAGCGATCTCATCCACCGTCAGGGGACGCTCCGCAGCCTGGATGACCGCGAGAATGGCTTGGCGCTGCGGGGTCTGCTTCAGCCCGGCCTCCCGAAGGGAGGGCGCACAGCTTTCATGGGAACAGGGGGACGCTTTTCGCATCGTTCAATCATATGCCTTCTCCCCCGGCAGGGCAGAGCCGGATGCGAGGAAGGTCATGGATTTTCCGCATTTTCCGTCATGCTTATCCCATGTCCAATCTGTTCCACCTGCAGCCTGAGAACCCCTCCCAGGGAGCCCCCTTCCTGCCGCTGGCCTTCCGCTTCGCCGCCTCCTTCGGGCTGCTGGTGATCCACCTGGCCCTGCCCCCGGAGCTGAATGCGGGCGAGGGGTTCTACCTGGCCTTCCTGGCCATTCTCTTCCTGGAAAGCATCCTGGAGGCCCTTCAGGCCCAGAAAACCAGCGGCCAACTGTTCGCCACCCCCAGCATGCCCCTCATCCGATTCAACCTGGTGATGGACATCCTCCTGGTCACCGTGCTTATCGCCTTCCAGGGCGTGGATCAGGAGCGCTTCGCGACGATCTACATCTTCCCCGTCCTGGCCTCGGCCTTCTATCTGGGCATCCGGGAGATCGTCGGGATTGGCGTCCTCTCATCCATCTTCCACATCTCCAGCGTTCTCCTTTTCAGCAAAGGGGTCATGCCAGACTTCGGTGGCTCAGGCAAAGGCCTTGCGACCCAGGCGGCCCTCATGCCCTTCATCCTGGGCTTCGCCACCCTTCAGATCTTCGCAACGACCCTGGTCGTCGTGCTGATCCGCAAGCATCTCGAAACCCTGAGGTCGACCCTCAGCCGATCCGAAGCGGTGGTGGACGAACTGGCCGCGCTTCACAGCTATGTGGTGGACTCCATGTTCTCGGGTCTGATCACCACCGACATGCAAGGCAACATCACCTCCGCCAACCCCGCTGCCGAGAACATTCTGCAGCGCCCCATCCACATCGGAGCCCGGGTGGAAGGGCTGGAGTTCGTGGACCACTTCAAGGACCGCCCGGTCCGGGAACACCGCTTCGAACGCACCATCCACACCCCCGGGGGGACCGCGAGACTCCTGGGTGGCAATGTGGCCCCCATCCGGGATGGGGCCGGCACGGAAAAGGGACGCCTGATCCTCTTTCAGGACCTTACTGACATCAAGGCCCTGGAGGAACGTACCCGCCTTGCGGAACGCCTGGCGGCGGTGGGGGAACTTTCCTCCGAACTCGCCCACGAACTCCGCAACCCACTGGCCTCCATCCAGGGCTGCGTCCAGATCCTCCAGAAGGGCGAGCATCCCAGACCCATGGTGGACCGCGTCCTGAACATCCTTCGCCGGGAATCGGAAAGGGTGGGCGCCATCGTTTCCGACTTCCTGGATTTCACACGCCCCCGTCCGGTGAAGATCCAGACCCTCTGGCTGCCCTCCATCCTGGAGGATGTGCGCGCCAGTTGGGAGATGGATCCCCGCTGCGCCGATCTGGATCTCCTGGTGGAAACCGTGCCTGAAATCTGGATCAGTGGCGACCCCTTGTGCGTCCACCAGGTGCTGACCAACCTTCTTAGCAATGCCCGCAAGGCCGTGAAGGAGACCGAACTGCCCGCCATCCAGATCCGGTTCAAACCCCAGCATGAACGGATTTTGGTCGAGATACGGGATAACGGGTGCGGCATGACCGACGAGCGCATCAAGACCCTCTTCATGCCCTTCTCCGGGGGATTCGAGGAGGGAACGGGCCTGGGACTGAGCCTTGTCTATCAGTTCGTGCAGCAGATGGGCTGGTCCATCGAGGTAAGAAGCACCCCCGGACAGGGCTCCACCTTCCAGCTGGGAGTGCCCCTGGCCCCGGCCGATAAAGAAACCGAGGCTTGAGTCCTTGCCATGGGCGTCCGACAATGGGACATTGCCCTAACCGTGATCGCCCCCGCCCAGGATGCCCCATGAACCGCAAACTCATCCGCCCCAATCTCACCGAGATCAAGGAAAAGGCTGGGAAGTCCCCTCGGTCCTCCACCCAGGCTGCGGCCCAGGCCCAGGCTCCCACGGTCGAGCCCGGAGGTCGGAACCCCGACGCGGCCAGCGCACCCCAGGGCACCAGCAGCGCCCGTCGCAAGATCGCGCCCCCCGAGCAGACCAATGCTGAAAGCTTCTATTACCTGAAGCAGATGCAGACCAAGACCCCCATGGTCATCGTCCTCCAGAACGATGAAAAGCTGCGGGGCATCATCGAGTGGTACGACAAGCATTGCCTCAAGATCAACCGGGTCAAGGAGCCCAACCTCCTGGTCCCCAAGCACAACATCAAATACATGTATAAGCAGGACGAGGAACCCAGGATCCGCCGCACCCGCGGCACCAAGCGGGAGGAGGCGGCTTCCGTGCCCGACGTCGATCCCTCCCTGTACGACTAGACATGAGGCTGCGCCCCCGTCTTGCCATCACCCTGGGGGATCCCTGCGGGATAGGCCCGGAACTGCTCCTGAAATCCCTGCCCACCCTGCTGGACTGGGGCGAGGTCTGGGTCATCGGGGCCCGGGTGGGCCTGGAGCTGCTGGCGGCCCAGGGCGATCCCAGCGCCGATTACCGCTGGACCTGGACCGAGCCAGACCCAGACCTGCCCCGGGATCCAGCACTCTCCTGCCACGGCCTGGAGCTTTGGATCGGACAGCAGCCCGGCCCCCTGCGGATCGGATGGATCGATCCGACGCCGGAAGTGGGGCCCGAACAGCTGACGCTGGGTGTAGGCTGTGCCATCTCAGGCCGCTGCGCCGTCGAGGGGGTCCGGACCGGGGCCGAGGTAGTCATGGCGGGCCACGCCGATGCCATGGTCACCCTGCCCCTGGCCAAGTCCGCCGCCCACATGGCGGGCTATGACATCCCGGGCCACACCGAGTTCCTCCAGGAGCTGACCCATTCCCCTCTGATCCGCATGGGCTTCGTGAGCCCCACCCTCTGTGTGGTGCTCCACACCGTCCACCAGAGCCTCCGCTCCGTGGTGGAGAACCTCAACGCCGAAGCCGTGGCTGAAACCCTGGCCTTCGCAGCGGACCGCTTCGCCCAGCTCAGCGGACGCATGGAACCCCGGGTGGCCCTCTGCGCGCTCAATCCCCACGCCGGAGAAAGGGGCGCCTTCGGCCGGGAGGAGGAGATCCTCAGCGAAGCTATCCTCCAGGCCGAGGCTCAATTCCTGAGCTTTGACGGCCAGCGGACCAACCCCTTCGGGCACCTGCCCAGCCCCTTCCCATCGGGTCCGGCCCCGGAGGGCTGGTCCCTCTACCCCCGCCGGGATGAGGAGATATCAACCCCGAGCGTCCAGCCGGGGCTGGAGGTGGTGGAGCGTGGACCCAAGACCCACGAGGCCAGCTTTCCCGCCCCCCGTTTCTTCGGCCCCTACCCCTCGGACACCCTCTTCCTCAGAGCAGCCCGCGGCGAATTCGACTTGGTGGTCGCCCTCTATCACGATCAGGGCCTCATCCCCATCAAGGTCTTGGAGCCGGATCGGGCCGTCAATCTGACCCTGGGACTCCCCTTCATCAGGACATCCCCAGACCATGGCACGGCCTTCGAGATCGCGGGCCGCTGGATAGCCGATCCCACGGATTTCTTGGAGGCCTCGGCCCTGGCAGTGCGTCTGGCCGGTCGATCCAAGGGACAGAACTGGATGGCAGAACTCTGAAAACACGAAGCATGATTATGGCCCATGGAGTTCCATGGGGACCCGAACCTTCGTGTGCTTCGTGTTCCCAAGCTACGATTGAACAGTCATCTTTGGAGGTTCCATGTCTACAGTGGCGGTAATTCTGGCAGCGGGCCTGGGCAAACGCATGAAGTCCACCCTGCCGAAGGTGCTCCACCCGATCCTGGGGGATCCTTCGCTGCTGTGGGTCCTGCGGGCTCTACCCAGGGAGGTGGACCATGCGGTCCTGGTGCTCCACCACGGGAAGGCCCAGGTGGAGGCTGAGCTTGCCAGGTGGCAGACCGAAGGCCTGTTGCCCTGCCCGGTGAGCACCGTGGATCAGGGCGAGCCCCTGGGCACGGGCCATGCCGTGCGGGCCGCCGAAGCGGAACTGGACCGCCTGGGAGCGGAGCGCCTGCTGATCCTTTGCGGAGATGTCCCCCTGATCCAGGCCTCCACGCTCCAAGAGCTGGCCACCGGGCCCGCGGCCCTGTTGGCCATGGATCTGGAACAGCCCGGCAGCTATGGACGCGTACTGACCCATGCCGATGGCACTCTGGCCAACATGGTGGAATTCAAGGATGCCAGCGAAGCAGAACGGGCCATCCGATTGGTGAACGGCGGAGCCTATGCACTGCCATGGATCCATCTCAAGCCTGCCCTTCGAGCCCTGAGCAACGCCAACGCCCAGGGTGAGTACTACCTCACGGATGCCGTGGTGGCCGTGGCCAAGGCCACGCCCGTCAAAGTGGAAACCTGTGATCCTGCGGAACTTCTGGGCATGAACAGCCGCCTGGACCAGGCCGAACTCCAGGCCATCGCCCGGGAGCGGATCAACGAGGCATGGATGGAGGAGGGCGTGACCTTCCTGGAGCCCGGTTCCACCCTGGTGGGCCCCCGGGCGGTCCTGGCCCCGGATGTGCTCCTGGAACCCGGTGTGCGGCTGGAGGGCAAGGTCACCCTGGGCACGGGCACCCGCGTCGGCCAGGGCACCGTGATACGGGACACGGAGCTGGGCGCCGAGGTCCTGATCCGCCCCTACTGTGTCATCCAGCAGTCCGTCGTGGGCGCCAAGGTCCAACTCGGCCCCTTCGCCCACCTCCGGGAGGGCTCGGTCCTGGAGGACAAGGTCCACGTGGGAAATTTCGTGGAGACCAAGAAGGCGACCCTGCGGGCCGGAGCCAAGGCCAACCACCTGAGCTATCTTGGGGACGCCGAGGTTGGCGAGCGGACCAACATCGGAGCGGGCTTCATCAGCTGCAACTACGATGGCGTAAAGAAGCACCGCACCACCATCGGCAGCGATGTCTTCGTGGGAAGCGATGTCCAGATGGTGGCCCCCATCACCATCGGCAATGATGTCCTCATCGCCGCCGGCAGCACCATCACCAAGAATGTTCCTGACGGCGCTCTGGCCGTCTCCCGCGCTCCCCAGGTGGTAAAGGAAGGCCTGGGCAAGCGTTTTCTGGGCAGGAAATAGCCTGAGCGGGTAGGCTGAAAGATTGGCAACTGGGCAAACATGCTAACGAAAACACTCGAAAACATTGGCGCGAAGGTCTTGGGCGCCCTGAATCAGGCCGGGGATTTCGCGGTCCTTTCGGCCCGCGCCTTCCGGGCCATCTTCAAGCGGCCCTTCGACTGGGCCAATCTTCTGCACCAGTTCAACGCCATCGGCGTGAATTCCATTCCCGTCATCGTCCTGACCTCCCTGGCGGTGAGCGCGGTGTTCGCCATCCAGCTGGCCTTCGGCTTCCGGCAGTTCCAAGCTGAGGGCATGGCCAGCGGCGTGGAGGGCCTCGCCATCGTCCGGGAGCTGGCCCCGGTCATCGTGGGCCTCATGATGGCGGGTCGGGTGGGCAGCGCCATGGCCGCGGAGCTGGGCACCATGCAGGTCACCGAGCAGATCGACGCCCTGGAGTGTCTGGCCACGGACCCCATCCACTACCTCTTCGTCCCCAGGTTGATCGCCGGGGCCGTCATGGTGCCCCTGCTCACAGCCCTGGGCATCATGGTGGGTTTCTGGGGCGGCTACATGGTCCTGGTGGGCGTCGAGGGCCAGAGCGCCTTCGTCTATTCCCAGGGCTTCTACCAGCTCCTTTCGGCCCGGGACTTCCGCATCGCCATGATCAAGGCCCTCACCTTTGGCATCATCATCGCCCTGGTGGGTTGCTGGCGCGGCTATCGGACCCAGGGCGGCGCCGAGGGCGTGGGCAATGCCCCCACCAGCAGTGTGGTCACCAGTTCTCTCTGGATCCTGATCATGGACTTCTTCATCACCAAGCTCCTTCTTGTCTGAGGCCCCCTTGGAACCCGTGATCGATGTCGTCAATCTCTCCAAGGCCTTCGGACCCAAGGTCGTGCTGTCCAACGTCAACCTGCAGGTCCAGGAGGGCGAGAGCCTGGTGGTCCTGGGGGGCTCGGGCACGGGCAAGACCGTGCTCCTGCGCAACATCATGGGCCTCCTGACCCCAGACCAGGGGCACGTGGCGGTGGAGGGCAAGATCATCCACCAGCTGAAGCGGGATGAACTCTTCGAAACCCGGCAGAAGATCGGCATGTGCTTCCAGATGGCGGCCCTTTTCGACTCCATGTCCGTGGAGGAGAACGTGGGCTTCGCCCTCAAGCGCCACGCCAGCATGAGCAAAGCCCAGATCGCTGAGCGGGTGGACGAATGCCTGGGACTGGTGGGCCTCAAGGACACCAACCGGCTCCGGACCTCCGAGCTCTCCGGCGGCATGAAGCGCCGGGTGGGCTTCGCGCGGGCCATCGCCCTCAAGCCGAAGATCCTCCTCTTCGATGAGCCCACCACGGGCCTGGACCCCGTGATGACCGATGTCATCGGGCGCATCATCCTGGACCTCAAGGCCGAACTGGGGGTCACCAGCATCACCATCACCCACGACCTCAAGAGCGCCTTCGAGATCGCAGACCGCATCGCCCTGATCTTCCGGGGCGAGTGCATCGCCTGTGAGACCCCCGAGGCCTTCCGGAAGAACCCCCACCCGGTGGTGCAGCAGTTCCTCAGGGGAGATGCCGACGGCCCCTTCCTCCAGGATCCCCCACCCCCCAAGCGGGCCCTGTCCCGGCCCCACCACCACCCCATTCCATCCGTATAAACTGACCCCTGGACATGCCATGAACCTAGAGACCAAAGTCGGAACCTTTTTCGTTGGGACCATCGTCATCGCTGGCGTGCTGGTTCTCCGCATGGAAAAGCTGGACCTGTTCGGCAAGAGCGAGGACCGCAAGGTCCTGGCGGAATTCGCCCAGGTGGCCGGCCTCAATCCCCAGAGCGCCATCCGGGTGGCTGGCGTCAAGGTGGGAACCGTGGAGCGCATCGCCCTGGATCACGGGAAGGCCCAAGTCTTCCTCGCCCTTCCCAAGGACTTTCCGGTCTATTCCGATGCCAAGGCCCAGTTGAGCTCCATCGGCATCCTGGGCGAGAAGTACATCGAACTGGACCCCGGCCACCCCGAAGCCGGCGCCCTTTCGGGCAACGGTCCCATCCAGAGCCGCAGCGGTGTGAGCATGGACACCCTCATGGAGACCCTGGCGGGTATCGGCCAGGACGTAAAGGGCGTGACCTTCGCTCTCAACCAGTCCATGGGTGGTGAGAACGGCCGCCAGAAACTGGACGAGATCGTGGACAACATCCGCGTGCTCACGGCCGAATTCCGGGCTATGAGCCAGGAGAACCACGGCACCATCAACCGGACCCTGTCCAACGCCGAGGCTATCACCGCCGAGATCCGGGACCGCCTGCCCCGCATCGCCCAGCAGTTCGAGGAGATGAGCCGCAACCTCAACGGCATGGTGGCGGAGAACCGCCCCGAGCTGCGCAAGCTGGCGTCCAATTTCCAGTCCACTTCGGAGAACCTGAGGTTGATCACGGACAAGCTCAACAAGGGCGAAGGCACCGTGGGCAAGCTCCTGACGGACGACACCACCATCAAGAAGATCAACGCCGCCGTGGACAGCGTCAACGACATGCTGGGCGGCTGGAAGCAGATGGAAATGCGCCTGGACATGAACGCCGCCTCCTGGACAAGCCGGGGCGACAGCAAGGTGGGCCTGGGCCTCGAGATCGTGCCCCAGCACGACTACTGGTATTCCGTGGCCCTCAACTCCACGCCGGACGGCAAGGTTTCCGAATCCACCCGGGTGGTCACGGGCACCACCACGGAGACCGTCAAGAGCGTCACCACCGACCAGGCTTTCACCATCTCGGCCCTCTTCAACAAGCGCCTCGGGGAGAACTTCGTCCTTTCGGCGGGTCTCCTGGAGAGCAAGGGCGGTGTCTCCGCCGAGTACCGGGCCATGCAGGACAAGTTCCGGCTGGGCGTCATGGCCTACGACTTCAGCAAGCGGGATGACAAACCCAAGCCCCGCTACCGCATCACCACCAGCTACCAGTTCTGGAACGGCCTCTACGGCCAGATGGGTGTCCAGGATCTGGCCAACAAAGACCTGCGGACTTTCTTCATCGGCGGCGGCATCCGCTGGAAGGATGACAACCTGAAGAAACTCGTCGGGCTGGCCTCCTCCGGCAAATAGGATCCCGGGACATGGAAGGCGAAAAAGCCAGCAGCCCTCAAGCGGTCTGGGAACGGTGTTTTCCCAGGAACCCCCGCAGGCCGCCTGTGCCGCGTCCAGTGCAGGTGGCCATACGGACCCTGCACATCGTGGCCATGGGCATGCTGATCGGCGCCCTTCCCTATGGAGGCACAGCTGAAAGCCTTCGCCTCTGGATCCTGGCCACCCTCCTCAGCGGATGCCTGCTCCTGGCGATCGATCTATGGAAGACCGGGATGTTCCTGGTGGAGGGGGCGGGCGCCGGTGTGATCCTGAAGCTGGTCCTGCTGGGCCTGGGGAACCTCTATCCCGAATCACGCCTGGGCTGGTATCTCGCCGCTGCGGCGGTGGCTTCCTTCGGATCCCACATGCCGAGCGGCTGGAGGCACTTCTCCTTCCTGGAGTGGCGGGTCATGGAGATCAAAGGTAAGGGTAAGGACTGAAACCAGGACCGGCCTCAGCCCACACCATGGAAGGGGCGCACCATCACGGTATCGCCCTCCTGCAGATCCCCACTGTCCTCAGGCAGGACGATGAAACAGTCGCTCTCGGCCATGGAGCTCAGCACCCCGGAGCCCTGTCCTGTGACGATCCGGACGCAGGTCTTATCCCCTTGGTGGACCAACTTGCCCCTCAGGTATTCGCGGCGCCCAGGCGTCTTCCGGATCCCCGACAGGGACCTGACCCGGAAGGCGATCCGATCCGAAGGGGCTTCTTCCCCAGCGAGTTTCCGCAGGGCATCGGCGATGACCTCGTAGTACGTGACCATGACCGCCACAGGGTTGGCGGGGAGGCTGAAGAGCCAGGTCTGCCCAAGGCGGCCAAAGCCGAGGGGACGCCCAGGCTTGATGTTCACCTCCCAGAAAGCCATCTGGGCGCAGCGGGCCAGGATGGGCCGCAGAAGCCCGTGTTCGGGATTGACCTGACGGCTGTAGGCCAGCACCATGTCCGCCCCTTGTGCGGCCATCCGGATGACGGATTCCACCTCTTCCACTCCGCCATGCACAGCCCCCAGGTCCAGAAGCTCCACCCCCAGGTCCCCCAGGAGACCGATGAGAACAAAGCGGTTGGCATCGAAGGCTTCATCCGGCCCCAGGGGGCGACCAAAGGATGCGGCGGGGTTTCCGACGGACAGCAGCGCCACCCTCGGTCGACGCCGAACCGGAACCTCCGCCATCCCCAGTGAGGCCAGGATTCCCAGCTCCGCCGGGCCCAGGCGGCGACCCGCGGGAAGCGCCCTGCCTCCCTCAGCCAGATCCTCCCCCCGATGGCGGACGTGCTGCCCATGCTTGGGAATGTTATTAATATTTAATTTATTTTCCAGACTACTGGCGGACTCCAGAGGCACAACCGTATCCGCCCCTCGGGGCATCAAGGCCCCGGTCATGACCCGGACCGCCTGCCCCTGACCAACAATGCCGGTGAAGGCCCGACCGTTTTCCGCCGTGCCGACGATCTGAAAGGGACCACCAGAACCCCTGAGGTCTTCCGCCCGAAGGGCAAAGCCATCCATGGTCGACTGGTCCCAGAGGGGCACATCGAAGGGCGCGACCACGTCCCTGGAGAGCACCCGATGGAGGGCTGCCTGGAGCGGCAGGCTCTCCCAGCCCTCCAGGGGACTCACGTGTTCCAGGACAACCCTCCGGGCGTCCATGATCGTCAGCGGCCTGACGCCCCCGCCTTCCGCGCAAGATTCATGCATGGGTGACTCCTATGGGCCAAGGGCGTGGAATGGTTTCTACTTCACGGCGTCGGGGAAGAACAGTTGTTCGCCATTGATGCGATAAGCGGCAATGGTGCCCTGCCCCTCGGCGGAAACGAGCCAATCGATGAATTTCATGCCAGGGCCCTTCTTGACGTGGGCATGCCTGGCGGGGTTGACCAGCAGGATGCCATAGGGGTTGAAGAGGCGAGGATCCCCCATGAAAAGTGGCCCGAGACCCTGGCGGTTCTTGAACGCGAGCCAGGTTCCCCTGTCCGCGAGGGTATAGGCCCCCATGGCCGCTGCCATGTTGAGGGTGGGACCCATGCCCGAACCCGATTCCTTGTAACCCTTCAGCGCATTGGGGTTCAGTCCCGCCGCCTGCCAGAACCTCAGCTCAGCGGCATGGGTGCCACTGCGGTCGCCCCGGGAGACGAAAGGGGCCTGACTGGCGGCGATACGCCGCATGACTTCGACCACATCCTTGGCCTGGGAGACCTTGGCGGGATCCTCCTTCGGCCCGACCACGATGAAGTCGTTGTGCATGACATCGCGCCGGGAGATGCCGAAGCCCTCGGCCACGAACTTGTCCTCGGCGGCCCGGTCATGCACGAGGACCACATCGGCATCCCCGCGACGCCCGATGTCCAGGGCCTGCCCCGTGCCGACCGCCACGACCTTGACCTTGATGCCGGTCTTGGCCTCGAAGCGCGGCAGGAGGAATCCGAAGAGCCCGGACTGCTCTGTCGAGGTGGTGGAGGAAAGAATGATGCTTTCCTGGGCCCGGGCAGTACCGAGGGCCAACAGCATCGGCAGCAACAGAATCAGTCGGTAAAGGCGATTCGCCATGGCAGCTCCCCTTGGATGAAACGTTTTGCGTCCTCAGTGCGAGGCCGCGCGAAGAAATCCGCATTGGAAGTGTGTTCCCGTATCCGCCCCTCGGAAATGAAGACCACATCATCCGCCAACCGCATGGCCTGCCCCAGGTTGTGGGTGGTCATCAGGACCTTGGTCCCGTCGGTCCGGATCTCCCGGATCAGATGCTCCACCGCCTCGGTGGCGGTGGGGTCCAGGGCGGCGGTGGGCTCGTCGAGCAGGAGGAGGCGGGGGCGGGTGGCCCAGCAGCGGGCCAGGGCGAGACGCTGGCGCTCCCCTCCGGACAGATGCCGGGCACTATCCACGGCCCGGTCCGCCAGGCCCACCCGATCCAGCATCTCCAGGCCGCGCTGTCTGATCTCCCGCCGCGTGAGCGCCAAGGGTTTGAGGCCAAGGATCACGTTATCCAGCACCGAAGTCCGGAGCAGGATGGGGTGCTGGAAGACCATGGCAATGCGGCCTCCGGGCGCCAGTCCGCCATTCCAGGCGATACGTCCTCCGGTGGGGGTTTCCAGGCCCGCCAGAGTCTTCAGCAGTACGCTCTTCCCGGCGCCGTTGGGACCCAGGACGGCCGTGATGCCCTCGGGACCCAGAACCAGGTCCACATCGGCCAGCACCGGGCGCCCCTGGGGGCAGAACTGCAGCTTGTCCAGGCAGATGGGGAACATGGTCAGCCGAACCGATTCATGGCCCATCGGCGGATGCCGTAGGCGACAGCGTTGAGGGGGATGACGATGGACAGCAGGATGGCGCCGAGGGCTATGGAAAGAGGCAGGTCGCCCTTGGCGGTCTCCAGGGCGATGGCGGTGGTCATGACCCGGGTGAACCCGAGAATATTGCCGCCCACGATCATGACGGCCCCGACTTCCGAAATGGCACGCCCCAACCCTGCAATCACCGCCACCACTAGCGAGAAGCGGCAGTCGACGAGGAGGGTCCTGATGCAAAGCCAGGGGGAGTACCCGAAGGAGCGGAGCTCCAGCGAGTATCCGTTCCATGCATCTTCGACGATCTGACGTGTGAGGGCCACCATCAGGGGAATGACGAGAAAGACCTGAGCCAGGGTCATGGCCGTGGGAGTATAGAGCAGGCCCAGACTCCCCAGGGGACCGGATCGGGAGAGCAGGAGATAGAACAGGACCCCGATGACCACCGAGGGTACCCCCATCAGCCCATTCAGGAACACGACAATGGCATCTCGCCCAGGAAATGCTGCAATGGCCAGCCAAGCCCCCAGGGGCAGGCTGATGATTGAGCCGATGAGGACCGCACTCAGGCTTACCCTCAAGGAGAGCCACACGATGGCCAGCACCTGGGCATCCAGGTGGGCTATCAATCCGAGGGCCTGCCAGAGCGTTTCCAGCACCGTCAGCCCCCGGGAGTCCGGGCGGATCTGCGGAGGGGCGTGACCATGCAGAAGCCCACGGAAGTCCACGCATTCATGTGGCTGGCGGACCTCTTCAGGGAACGGGCGTGGGAGAACCCTCGCCAGATCAATCTGGAAACCGAAATCAGCGCCCTGGAACTGCTCCGACTCCTGGAGGTCGATCGCCATCGGGTCGAAGTCGTCTTTGTGAACCACCTGGCAGGTCCCGTGGAAGGAACCCGGATCAGGCCCGGGGATCGCGTCGCCCTCGTCCCGCCGGGAGTACCGGGACCCCATCGGGTTCTGCTCGGATTCAAGAACACGTAGGCCACCCACTCCAGTTCATGACTGAATCTATCAAACTCGCTCAAAAAGCGCATCAGCAAGGTTTACAGCCAGCATAGCCGAGTAGTGTACTCAAAGGCAGGGGTCAGACCCTCCCCTCACTCACCCTCCCCCGATCAAGGGAAAGAAGGCCAGCACATCGCCATCCTTGAGGGCGGTCTCGGGCTCAGCGTGGCGCCCGTTCAGCACGATGATCCCGATTTCAGTGGAGCCCAGCCCCAGGGAGGCGGCGACGGCCGCAATGGGCGTACCGGCAGGATAGTCCCGCTCCTCCGCCACGAAGCGTCCCGCCCGGAAATTGGCAAAAAGCTTGACGGTGATCTTCATGCCAGCCCTCCAAAAAAAGCCAGAACTGAAGGCATTGTCTCCAGTTCTGGCTATAAAGCTGTTTTCAAAAGCTGATCAGGCAAAATCCCAGTAGGCATCCAGTTCGGCGGGCGTGAAGTCCCAGACGACATTGTGGGGCGGCAGGGGCTCCAGGCTGAAGAACTCCGGCAGGCGGTCCTGTTCCGGCCCCAGACCGGCGGCCAGATTGAATTGACGCTCGAGCTTGATTACGGATTTCCCGAGGGCCGTCACATCATCCCCCGTCAGGCTGATGCCGAAGTGGGCATTGATCATGTCGATCAGGGAACTGAGGCACTCCGGGATATCCAGGGCCGGGAAGGCAATGAACAGGCACATGCCCGTGGAGTCGATGGCGGCGGTGGCAATGTTCAGATTGCGGGCCAGTTCCACCTGGCCTTCCTTCCCCAGGGGATCCACCCGGCCGCCCACGTTGAGGATGTTGGTGGCCACGGCATAGCCGGAGGTGTGATCGGCCCCCATGGTGCTCATGGCGTAATTGACGCCGATGCCCTTGACCGAGCGGGGATCGTAGGCCGGAATGCCCTGTCCCTTGACCACAGGCACCCTGGTGATGCCGTAGGCTCGGCCCACCTGGGCGGCTCCGCCGCCCATGAGGCGTCCCAAAGGTGTGCCCTTGCCGATCTCATCCCGGAGGATGCGCACGACACCCTTGCCGTCGCCGAAGCCCAGAACCCCAGCCTCCATGGCCACGCCGAAGGTCACGGCGGTCTCAATACTGTCGACGCCGATATCGTCCATCAGGCGATCGGCCATGGCGATATCGTCCAGGTTCTCGATGCAGCAATCCGCACCGAAGCCCCAGATGGTTTCGTATTCAAAGCCCGAGGTCAGGTAGTTCCCGTCCTGGTCGTTGTAGATCTGAGAGCAGCGGATGATGCAGCCCGGATGGCAGGGATGGGTGGGGGCACCGCCCCGGGCGACGATGGTGTCGTGCATGGTTTCGCCGGAGATCTTGTCGTGCCCTTCGAAACTCCCCTTGGTGAAGTTCCGGGTCGGGAGCCCCCCGGCCTCGTTGAGGATGTTCACCAGCACATCGGTGCCGTAGGTGGGCAGGCCCTGGCCGCTGACCGGGTGATCCAGGAGGGTCTTGGCAAAGACCTTGGCGGCCGCCTTGAACTTCTCGGGGTCCTTGGACGTGATGGCGGGCGTGTCCGAGTCGTCGATGGAGATGAATTTGACCCGCTTCGACCCCATGACCGCACCCAGGCCTCCGCGACCGAGGCTGCGGATGTGCTCCTCCTTGTCCGCCACGGAGATGTTGGCCGTCAGCATCCTCATCTCGCCGGCAGGGCCGACGGAGACGATGCCCACGGGCTTGCCGTACCGGGCGTGGACCACCTTCACGAGCTCATAATTGCCCATCCCGACGGTTTCCTTCTCCTCCTGGATGCTGACCCCGTCCTTGGTGATGTGGACGCTGTACCAGCCGTCACCCTTGGGCATGCCCTCCAGGATGAGGGCGTGTATCTCCAGCTTGGCCAGCATCCGGGCCGCGGTGCCACCCGCATTGGACTCCTTGATGCCGCCGGTCAGAGGGCTCTTGGCGCCCGCGGACAAGCGCCCGGAGTTGGCCGCAGAGGTCCCCGTCAGCATTCCCGGAGCAAAGACGAGCTTGTTGTTCGGCCCCAGGGGATGGCAGGACGGAGGCACCTCCTGGGCGACCACCGTGGAGGTCAGGGCGCGTCCCCCCAATCCAGCCCAGGAGTCGGGCACAGGGCCTTCGAGGGATGCAAGTTTCGTCAGGTCTACTCGCAGGATGCGGCGCACAGGAACCTCCCAGTTGCAAATGGAACGGGATAAAACCTCTGATGGAGCAGCGTAACGTTAGGCCATTTTTGACATAACGGCAAGGACCAAGTCATCTGGGGGCACAAATCCCCTTCATCCCGGCTCAACCCAGGGAAGCCAGGCGCCGGAGGGCTTCCAATTCTGGGAGCGTCTCGTGGTTCAAGCGCTCTTCCAGCAAAGTATAGGACTCCACCAGCTGGGCGCCCAGGGGAGTCAGGGTGGATCCCCCGCCCCCTTTGCCACCGGACACCGTCGCGATGACAGGCCGCCCCAAGCCCTGGTTGAGGGTCTCGATCAGGAGCCAGGCCCGCTTATATGGGATGCCGCGCTCCCGCGCTGCGGCAGCCAGGGATCGTGTCTCCCCGACCAGCCGAAGGAGATCGATCTTTCCCGGGCCGATGGAAATGCCGGCCCCGATGTAAATGCGCGGGCGGACCAGAATGGTCGGGGGCATGGTGGGGTCGTTGTCCATTGGGGAAAGGGTAGCGAAGAAGGTCAGGTAAACCAAGGAAGGACAGGCCTACCCCTCCACCGCCGCCAGCATGGCCTTTACGTTCTCCGGTTTCGCATTTGGAGGCAGTGTACAGCCCGGAGAGAGAATGAAACCCGTGGGACCGATGTCCTGGATGAGCTTTCTGCAGTACGCATAGACCTCGTCAGGGGTACCCAGACTCAGCATCGTGGCGGGTACATCCCCCTTGATGCACATGTGGCCATCCAGCGCCTCCTTGAGCTTGTATATGTCCGTGGCGTGATCGCAGGCCCAGATGCACTTCCCCTTGGGGAGATCCCTGAAACGCCCGATATCCCGGTTCCAGTTGGCATCAAGATGCAGGTTGGGTACGGACCCCGCCTCAATGATGGCCTCCACGGTCTTGACCACCACGGGCCAGGTGAAGCGGTTGAAGAGCTTCGGGGACAGGAACTCGCTGGAGCCCCTGGACATCCCCAGGAAGACCGTCAGGGGTTTGGTCTGGCGGATCTGTTTCTTGAGGTCGGCAAGGTAGAAGGTCTCCATGTGGTCCAGAACCTCCGAAAGCTTGTCAGGCACCCGATGCAAATCCGTCATGAACTTGCCGATGGAGCGCCCCGCCGCGATGGACTCCACGGGCGGCACGTAGAAGATGCCAGAGAGTTGGGGGAACCCAGCCTTTTCCAGGCGCTTGGTGGCGAGGATGAGCTTGATGATCGTCGTGAAGGCCTGCCATCCGGTGTAGCCCAGTTTTCCGTTGTAGGCCTTGGAGAACTTGGGCCAACCCACCGCCAGGATTCGGTCATAGTCCTCGATGGAGAGGGTCTCCACCTCCTCAATCTGGAAGAGTGAGCCCTCTGGCAGCTCCCTGCCGGGCATCTTGACCCTCGACATGAAGCTCTTGCCCATGAGCCGCACGGGAGTAGCTGCGGCCTCGATGGCATCGAAGGTGGGAAAGTCCCGCAGGGTCTGGACAATGGCCCGACTGGCCTTGGGAATATCAGCGTGGAAGACCGATGTGGGAACCTTCCGGTAGTGGGCAGCAAAGGTATCCATCCAGGCCGTGACGGGCGTGCGATCCACGGGTTGCAAGGCGATGGCCTTCAGGAGGCGGGTTTTCCGATCCTGGAACAGCTGGCTGGGGGATTTGTTCGTCATGGAGGACTCCGGGTTAGTTTGGATAGTGGCTTCGCTCACCCCTGAGCCGCCGCCACCATGGATTTAACGTTCTCAAACTTGGCATTGGGTGGGATGTCGCAACCTGAGGAGAGGATGAAGCCTGAGGGCCCGATCTCTTGGATCATTCGGCGGCAGTGGGCGTAGACGTCATCAGGAGACCCGAGGGCCAGCAAGGAGGCCCCCACATCGCCCTGGATGCACATGTGGTCGCCCAGCACCTCCTTGATCTTGAAGATGTCTGTGGAGCCATCCGTGGCGAAGATACATTTGGCCTTGGGCAGCTCCAGGAAAAAGGGCAGATCCCGCTCCCAGTTGGAATCGAGGTGCAACAGAGGCACGACCCCGGCCTCCACCACTTTCTCCACCATGCGCTTGTAGTAGGGCCAGACGAAACGCTCCCATAACCGGGGAGAAAGGAACTCGCTCGCGGACCTCCATCCCCCCACCCACACAGCGAAGGGCCTGGTGGCGGCCATCTGCTGCTCGGCCATGGCCAGCATGCCCTCCATCGCCACATCCATGGCGGCTTGCACCCTGTCTGGCATCTTGAAGAGATCACGGGAGAACTTCGCCATGGAACGCCCTCCGCAGAACATCTCGAAGGGAATACTGAAGGCGTTCCCCTGCAGGGAGACCAGCCCCGCTTCCTTGAATCGCTGTTCTGCTCCGGGGGCCAGGGGCCCGAAGGCGGCCAGCTTTGCCCCCAGGTTGTCCAGGCGGTTGGTGAAGTACTCGCCCAGGAAGGGGCCCAGCCCTGCGTTGATGATCGTATCGTAGTCCTCGACCGTCATGAGTTCTTCCTCACAGACCTGCCAGAGTTCGTTTTGCTTCAGCTCCACTCCGGGCACCTTGACCCGGGAAAGCCAAAGGGCACTCAGGACGGCGGGAGTGAAGATGGTTTCATGGACCCCGTCGATCTCTCCCAGGCTGGTGTACGCCTGGAACATGAATTCGTGAGTCCTTTCCGGCGTGGAGAGGAATTCTGCCATGGTCACTCCGGCCTGCTGGGCCGCAAAACCGATGATGGCGGGGACCACGGGAACGCGATCAGGTTTACCGAGCGCGATCGCTGTCAGGATGCGCTGAAGGCGCTGTTGGTACAGAGCTTGGGTACCCACGAGGACAACCCCCTAAAAGACTAGTAGTTATGATTGGGAAAGGTCTGAATTAGACTAGCGAGGGGGGCACTCCAAGGACTATTGAGATAAATTAGCCTCACAGCCCTTCCCGTTAGCCTCAGTGACATAGAGGGCTCGGTAATGCTCTGGCGTGAGCCCAAGTTCCTTCCCAAAGGCTCGATAGAAGCTGGGTAGCTGAGCGAAACCGACCCGGTAGGCGATTTCCTTGATAGGAATACCGGTCTCTTCAAGGTACTTCCGGGCTTCCTTGACCCGATGAAGGTGGAGAATTTCCCGAAAGCTGGTACCCTCGCGGGCCAAACCACCCCGCAGAGCGCGCTCAGTCATTCCCATACTGGTGGCCACGTCCCTCAGGGCGGTAGGGGTATCCCGGCCATGCCTGACCAGGAAGGCTTCGACACGGTATTGAAGGGCCCGCCCATGGGTCTGCCTTCCCACCATTTCACCGCACAGGGATTCGCAATAGGCGTTCACACTGGGGTTGGCCAGAGCCAAGGGGCGGGTCAACCAGACCGAAGGAATACGGAGCTCATCCTCCGCCTGGCCAAATCGACAGGAACAAGGGAACTGCGTGCGATAAAGCTCCGCGTTGGAGGGCCCCCTCGAACGCATGCGGATTTCGCCAACCGACCAATCGATCTGAGGTTGAATCTCCGCAATGACTCTGATGGACGTCATGAAAGCTTCTTCCATTAAAACCTGAGCACAGGGAGCCTCCCGTGACCAAGACATCCGGAAGCACAACACGATCCAGCCTGGCTCCAACTTCAAGGAAAAATGCAGATTCTGATTCCAGATCAGGTCCATGAACCAGGGCGCGAAGCGTAGGGAATGGGCCAAAGAGGTGCTCGTGGCCATCCCGAGGCCAAACACCCCCAAGGAGCCTGGCCGCTTACGCATTGCCAAGCGAATCCCCAGACCGGGAATTTGAGTATCTTCACAAAGCCGTAGCATGGCCTTCGAATAGTTCCCGAAGGTCAGGCCCGGTGCGCCCTGAACCAGGTCCTCGGAGGCAAGGCCGACCTCTGCCAGCAGGGGTGAAAAACGCCGCCCCTGCCCCTCCTCCTCCAGCACAGCCTGAATATCACCCATGAGCTGTCTAAGGATGTGGTGCTGCTCTTGATTGAGACTGGAAGCCGCCATGAGAGACCTCGGTGCACAGGAGCCGCCCTCACAGGCGCCCCTGTGGTAGCGATCTAGGGTTGAGTCTTCGCCTGTTTCACCGAGGCTATCAGCGCCGCAGCAAAGAGGAAGAAGGCCGTCAGAAGGAAGGTGAAGCGTTCAGAGGGGTTGTGCAGAGCTTTGCCAAGACCGATGAAGACCGGTGGCGAGATGAAAGCCCCGATATTCACGAAGCTGAGCATGATGGCCAGACTGATGGTGACGGCGGGCTTGGGAGCCACCAGGGTCACCCTCAGCGTCATGTAGACCATGACAATGCCAAAGCCGGCCCCGATGACCAGGGCGGCCAGGAAGACCCCAGGCAGAGAGTGTGCCCTTGTCAGAATCAGGAAGCCCGCACCGGTCAACAGCAGCCCCAGGACCGGGATGAACCGGCCCATTAACTCATGGATCCGCCCAAAGACAACGCCCAGACAGAGGCCCCCCACGGTCATCAAGGTGATGGCAATGCCCGAGGAGGCCGCATCCCCCAGCCTTTCCTTGTCGATAAGGATGGCCGTATTGCTGAAGAAGGTGAAATAGCAGAGGGCATAGAGCAGCATGAGGAAGGCGATCCTGAAGACCTTGCCGTTGGGTGCGGCTTTCTCAGCCTGATTGGCGGCCTTTGGGGGCTCTGGGAGTTTGGCAAAAATGAGTACCAGGATGGGCAGCCCGATCAAGTAGACATAGAAGCCGTAGCGCCAACTGAAGGCTCCAAGGATGCCCGCCATCAGGCTCATGAGAATGGATCCTGTGTTAACTACCGCACCCTGGAAACCCAGCAGGGATGACCGCTGAGGCCCCTCAAAGAAGTCAGCGATGAGGCCCGAGGCGAAGGGAGTGAGGATACCTAGGCCTGCACCGAACAGCACTCGCATCCACATCACTGTGGAGAAATCCCGGCTGAAGGCCGGTGCCACGCCGCCCATGATGAAGACCACCAGGCCGAGCATGACCAGGCCCCGCTTGCTGAAGCGAGCAGAAAGCCCCCCGCTCAGGATAGAGAAGGGGATCAGAACCGCCCCAGGAAGCGCAATCAGCATCTGGACCGCTGTCGGTGAGGCTCCGGGGAAGGCGTGGGCAATGGCCCCGAGAATCGGGGCCACAGCCATGGTCCCCATTAGGAGCAGGGACAGCGAAAGAATGGTCAATTTCTGAAGGGTGGTCGGCATGCATCTCTCCTTATATTATGGATTCGAATCACGCTTGACATTCACGTGCAGGGTAGCCTGGTGTCGGGGTCAGAACAGATACGGTCAAATTCGGCAGGACGGATCGCATCAGAACCCAGACAAACCCCGGGCTCCAACGGGCTGGATGAGGGTGCAAGAGCTTCTTGAGCGGCTTGATGAATCTCGGAGCGTAGGACAAAAGGGTCGACCCATTCAATCGAGGGGATCCGCAATCTGGGCTAGGGAAAACCCCTAGGCTTAAACCTGCCTGCTGACAAGCCCAGGACCGAAGTGCTACTTTCACCCCAACCCCATTTCAGGTTGTCCGTGTCCGACACCAGGCCCGCAGTCTCCCCAGAAGACCTCGCCCTTCAGTTGCGGGAGAGACGCCGTCAGGTCGAGAATGCCGAAGAGAGCCTGGCGATCCTCCAGCAGGTCATCCATGAAAGCGAAGAGCGCTTCAACGCCCTCTATATGAACCTTCCGGTGGCCTACGACTCCCTGGATGCCGAGGGTCGCATCGTCCGGATCAACCAGGCCTGGCTGGACATGCTGGGCTACGAGCGGGAGGAAGTCATCGGGCGCTGGCTGGGGGATTTCTACACCCCTTTCTACCGAGAAGACTTCCGCCAGAATTGGCCCCTGGTGATGGCCTCCGGAACCGTGAACAGCGTGTCCGTCGAACTGGTCAGGAAGGATGGCTCCATCGTGGAGGTCCTCCTCCAGGGACGGGTCGCCTTCGATGCCGACGGTCAGTGCCTCCGGACCCACTGCCTGACCCAGGACGTCACGGCCCGAAAGAAAGCCGACGAGGCCCTGCGCCGCTCCGAGCGGGAAAAGGCCCTGATCCTGGACATCATGTCCGACTGGGTGGTCTACCACGATACGGGCATGGAAGTCCTCTGGGCCAACAAGGATGAGGTTCTGCCCTATGCGGACAGGCCCGAGCGTATCGTCGGCAAGTGCTGCCACCGGGAACTCTTCAACCGGGAGACCCCCTGCGAGGCCTGTCCCATTGCCCGGGTCCTGGAAACGGGTCAGCCGGAAACGGGAGAGATCCTCCACGACGGGCGCTACTTCGTCCTCCGGGGTTTCCCCGTCCGGGATGCCGCCGGGACGCTGGTAGGCGTCGTCCAGGTCACCATGGACATCACGGAGCACAAGCAGCTGGAGCGGGAGATCCTGGATATCAGCGCCCTGGAGCGGGCCCGCGTGGGGCGGGACCTCCACGATGGCCTGGGACAGATGTTGACGGGACTCTCCTTCATGGCCAGCGCCCTGAGGGACCGCCTGGCGGAAACCGGCCAGCCCGAAGCCGCTGAGGCCGCCCAATTGGCGGATATCGCCACTACGGCCCTTCAGCAGACCCGATTGATGGCCAAGGGGCTGGTAAGCACCCAGACCGAAGGCAAGGACCTCCTGGAGGTGCTGATGGATCTTGCAGTCTCCATGGAATCCCTGTTCAAGGTGAGAGTCCGGGTCGAGTGCGCTCCGGATATCCGCGAAAACCGCCCCGGCATCTTCAACCACCTTCACAACCTGATCCAGGAAGCGGTGTGCAATGCGGTCAAGCATGGCAAGGCCTGCCATATCCACCTTTCAGCCAGGCTGACCCGGGGGCGGATGTTCCTGTCCATCCAGAACGACGGCCTTCCCCTGGAGCCGGGGTTCAGGCAGACCAAAGGCCTGGGTCTCAAGATCATGGACTACCGCGCCAGCGCCCTGGGCGGTACCTTTGCCATCTACAACCTGGAGGAGGGAGGGGTCCTCACCAGCTGTTCCCTCCCGTGGACCCCATGAACCAGAACGCTGAAACGCCCCGCGCCCGCCTCCTCCTCGTGGATGACCACCCCATCCTGCGGGAGGGCCTGGCCCGGCTGATCAACCAGGAGAAGGACCTGGAGGTGGTGGGCCAGGCCGAAGACCACGCCGGGGCCCTGGCAGCGCTGCGGGAGAGCGGTCCAGATCTCATGATCGTGGACCTGACCCTGGCCTCGGGCAATGGCCTCGATCTGATCCGGGAAGTCCGGAAACACCGCGCCAGACTGCCGATCCTGGTCTTTTCCATGCACGATGACGCCTACCATGCCGAGCAGGCCCTGAGGGTTGGCGCCAACGGCTATGTCACGAAGTACGAAGCCCCGGAGACCCTCCTCAAGGCCATCCGGTTGGTCCTCAAGGGGGAGCTCTACGTCCACGAGTCCATGGTGGGCGCCATTCTGCGAAGGGCCGTCGCCAAGACGGATCCGGAGGAGGAAGGGGACGGCCTCGGCCTTAGCAGCCGGGAACGGGAGGTCTTCCGCATGTTGGGCAAGGGCATGGGAACCCGCATGATCGCCGAGCAAATGGGTGTCAGCGTCCGCACCGTGGACACCCACCGGGAGAACATCAAACACAAGCTCAACCTGAAGAATGCCTCGGAGCTGCTCCAATTGGCCATTCAATGGGCGCCCCGGCTGTCCTGAGGATCGCGGAGCAGCACCCGGGAAACGAGGCCAGTCTCATACGCATTCGCAAACAAAAGCATAACTTCCACCACGAAGGCACCAAGGGCACCAAGTCTCACGAAGAAAAGCATGGTGTTGACCAGGACACTCAGGCCTGGTTCCGGGAGGGCAAGCGGCGGAGGCACGCAAGCGTGCCATCGCCGCCTGTCCCTCACGGAACGCGTGCGGCGCGCCGCACGCCCCCGCGTCGCGGGGCGGCCAGAGTGTCCAGCCCCGGGGAGTGTATGGCATGGGCTAGCTTTCACACTCGCCCTTGGGCAAAGCCGTGAGTCGCTGGTGAGCCCTTGGTGACTCCTTAGTGCCTTCTGTCTTGGTGGTGGAAGTCGTTTTTGCGCTTTAGGTTATTGATTACTAATGAGTATCAGCCCCTACGGGGACGCGCCCTACGAAATTCTCGTAGGCGAGATTGCGAAGCCCCTCGATTGTGGGCTTCCCGGGGGTCCACTACCTTCAGATCTGTCCCCTGGATCCATCCAAAAGAACCGCTTCATCACGGAGCCCCGGCGTGTACATTGCTTCCTCGGTTTTCACCCATTTTTCCAGCCTGGCGCTTCCGATCCTGCTCGGCCTGGGCAGCCTGGCCATGGCCAATGCCCCACAGGCGGTCCCCCTGGCCAATCGCCACAAGGATGCCGGGCTGTCCTGCGAGGACTGCCACGGCAAGGGGCCCAGGAAGCCGCTCCAGACCGCGGACTGTCTGGGCTGCCATGAGTCCTACCCCAAGGTGGCTGAGCGGACAGCCAAGCTGCACCCCAATCCCCACGACAACCATCTGATCGACCTGGATTGCGGACTTTGTCACAAAGGCCACAAGCCCCAGGAGAACTACTGCCTCACCTGCCACGAAGAGATGAGCTTCAAGCCCAAGACCGCAGTCGCCGCCCATTAACCCACACGGAGGTCCTTCCATGCGTCCCCACGTCCTGCTCCAGAGGTCGGCAGTCGTTCTGCTCGGCCTCGTCTCCTTCACCCTGGCGGCGGCCCAGCCTCCATTCAATATGGAAACCGATGTGGTGGTCATCGGCGCCGGTTCCGCAGGCCTCAGCGCCACGGTGGCCCTGTCCAACGAGGGTGCCAGAGTGATCCTGCTGGAACAGAACCCCTTCCCCGGGGGTGCCTCCAACGCCGCCGAGGGGGTCTTCGGCGTCGGCTCCCGGCTGCAGCGCGACCACTACTTCGGCGCCCCCATGATGGACAAGGACGAGGTCTTCCACCATGAGATGGCCTACAACCACTGGAAGGGCAATGCCCCCCTCATGAAGGCCTTCGTAGACCAGTCCGGGGAGACCATCGACTGGCTGGAGGACCAGGGCGTCAAGTTCGAGGAGGTCCTGCAGACCACCTACACCGGCATCCGCACCTGGCACGTGGCAGTCGGCCACGGGGCCGGGCTGGTGCGCGCCCTCTTCGGCAAGGCCAAGCAGAACCCCAAGGTACAGATCCTCATGATGACCCCAGGCACCGGGTTGATCACCGACGACCAGAAGCACGTCATCGGGGCCACTGCCAAGGGCAAGGACGGCGAGATCCGCATCAAGGCCAAGGCCGTGGTCCTGGCGGGGGGTGGATTCGTGGACAACCCGGAGATGGTGAAGCAGTACGGCGGGAACGTCTATTCCGGTGCCGTGGCCAACTTCAACAAGACCGGTGTCACCATCAAGAGTGCGCTGGCCCTCGGGGCCAAGACCGAAGGCATGGCCACCCTCATGCACACCGCGGTCTACGACAAGAAGCGTGTCAAGGCGGGCCCTGCCAACCCCGTGGATCTGGAGTTTGACGCCCTGGGCCAGCAGCCCATGAACATCATGGTGAACAACTATGGTGTGCGTTTCAGTGATGAGATCGTCGCCAACGACTTCGTCCTGCAGGCCAATGCCATCATCCGCCAGCCCACCAGTTCCGCCTGGGTGATCTTCTCCGAAGCCCAGCGCAAGCACTACGTCAACGAAGGCACGGACGCCGGCATGGGGGTGATCGTCCCCATCGGCACCAAGCTGAAGAAGATGGATGGCGCCATCGATGGCTACATCGCCGCCGGGGACCGCAATGTCTATGCGGCGGATACCGTGGAGGAACTGGCGGCCAAGATCAAGGTGCCCGCGGAGGCCCTGAAGAAGACCCTGGCGACCTACAACCGGGACTGCGACCTGAACCTGGATTCGGGCTTCGGCAAGAACCGATTCTTCATGCGAAAGCTCACGGGGAAGCTCTACGCCATCCATGAAGTCATCTCCCCCCTCACCACCGTGGGCGGCCTGGTGGTGAATACCCAACTGCAGGTGCTGGACCAGAACGACCAGCCCATCCAAGGGCTTTACGCCACGGGATGCGAGGTTGGCGGCCTTTACGGCGATTCCTACGGCCTGGATTCCCCCGGAACCGCCTTCGGCTTCGCCATCGGCAGCGGGCGCATGGCCGCAGCCCATATCCTGTCCAGCCTCAAGAAGTAGCTCGGCCCTCGCAAAGCCCCGGGCCCATGGGAACCCCAGGTTCCCGGGGGCCCGGGTCGCGGCGTTCCAGGGAACCCCGCTTCGTGTTCCAATAGAATCCATGTCAGAACGTCTGCGCCTCCCGGGTCGTCCCGCCCTCTTTCTGGCGGTCCGGTTCGGCGTTCCTGGAGTCCTGGCCCTGCTGGGTCTGGCGGGCGCCGCAGCGATGCACGGGGTAAGTGGGTGGTGGCTCCTGCTGAGCGTGGCCAGCCTCGCGGAAGCCTCCCAGATCTTCCAGCAAGGATCTTCCTACCTCAGGCATCGCAACACCCTCGTCCGGCGGGATAGCCTCTGGGTAAGGGCTGTACGCCCCCTGATGCGGCTCCTGGGTTGCGAAGAGGCCTGGGTACGCTCCTTCCTGGCCTGGAACAACGAACGGGTTGAAGCGGCCTTCTCCCGCGCCAAGGCCCAGCAGGCCCTGGTCCTGCTGCCCCATTGCATCCAACTGGCTTCCTGCAAGGCCGGTGTCACCGAAGACATCGGAAACTGCTACCAATGCGGCCAATGCCCCGTGGGTGAAGCCCTGGAATCCTCCCTGGTGAACCGCTGGGACGCCCGGATCTTCAACCGAAGCCACAAAGCCGCCCGCTGCGCCAAGGAGTGCAAGCCTGACTTGATGGTGGCCGTAAGCTGTGCCGACCGCCTGCTGAAAGGCATCCTAAAGCTCCCGGAGACCCCGTGCTTTGGCATTCCCCTCGACCTGCCTTACGGCATGTGCGTGGATACCCGCTTCGACACCGCCGAAGTGGAGCAGGCCATGGAGCGCCTGGTGCGCCCGAGGCCCGAACGCTCAGGCAATATCCAGCCCTTCCATGCCGATGAGATTGCCTGAATATGACAAATAAACAATTCATCATTAGACAATCCTGCGAGAAGCTCCTGGGTCGGGAGACCATGGCCTACCTCCTGCACCTCCGCCCCATGGAGTGGCCCATCATGTCCGCCCACTTCCTGCTGGGCACCCTTCTGGCCGCGGGCTGGGCCCTCCCCGGCAAGGCCACCCTGCTGGGCTGGTTCACCTTCGTGGCCCTTCTGAACGGCGGCACCCTGGCTATCAACAGCGCCTTCGATAACGATGAGGGCGATATCGGCTACCTGCGCCAGCCGCCCAAGCCACCGAAGTATCTTCTGCACGTTTCGGTGGTCATGCTGGCGGCCTCCCTGCTCCTCGGCTTCCTGCTGCCGCCGGTCTTTGCGTGGAGCAATGGGGCCTGCGTGGTCATGGCGGTCATCTACTCCGTGCCCCCCATCCGCCTCAAGGCCCGGGCGGGCTGGGATCTGCTCATCAACGGCGTTGGCTTCGGCCTCCTAACGCCCCTCGCAGGCTGGGGCATCACGGGACGCCCTGTCCCCATGGCCTTCCTCTGGGTGACCATCGGTTTCGCCTTCCTCTTCGGCGCCCTCTACCCCACCACCCAGATCTACCAGATCGAGGAGGACCGCTCCCGGGGGGACCGGACCATGGTGATCCAGATGGGAGAAAGCCTGAGCCTGGGCTTTGCGGTGCTGCTTGCCCTCCTGGCCCACGCGTGCTTTGCCCTGGGAACCTGGCAGGCCCATCGGAGCCTGCTGCCCCTGATCCTTTCCCTGGCGGCCTGGTGCGGCGTCCTGCTGCCCTGGTGGAAACGCTGGCGCACCATGACCCAGAAACAGCATGAAGCGGGGATGTACTGGACCCTCGGCGCTTGGGCCGTCACCGACATCATCCTGCTGGTATTACTCTGGCCGTGATTGCCCGTCACTGAGAGAGCGGCCCCATCGCCTTCCTCAGCGCCTCCTCCAGCTGCTCAAAGGTGTAGGGCTTGGCGAGGAAGACCCGGCGTTCGGAGCTATCCCTCAGTTCCGGTAGGGCTTCCCGGCTGAAACCACTGCAGATGACCACCGGCAGATCCGGTGCGATTTTCCGGATCAGCCTGTAGACCTCCACACCACTCCGGCGTGGCATGGTCAGATCCAGCAATGCCGCCCGGACCTGCCCCTGATGGGCCTGGAAGAGCGACCATGCCTCCTCGCCATCGGGAGCCACCAGGGCTTCCATGCCGAGGCGCTCCACCATCAGCCTGGCGGTCTCCCGAAGGGCAGGCTCATCTTCAGCCAGGAGAAGCAGGCCCGAGAGTGATTCAGGGCTCGTATCTGGAGCCACCGACTGTCTGACAGAGCTGCTGGTGGACTCGGAGGCGGGGAAAAAGACACGGATGGTCGTGCCTTCCCCTGGGGTGGAAGCGATCTCGATCCCAGCCCGGTGGCTCCTCAGAATGCCCCGGATCGCCGATAGTCCCAGCCCCCGGCCGGCCGGTTTGGTCGTGAAGAAGGGGTCGAATATCCGCTCCAGCAGTTCAGGGCTCATCCCACATCCTTCATCCCGGACCTCCAGCATGACGAAACACCCAGGCTTGAGCCCCTGCCCCGGGAAGCGGCGCCCCAGGGTGTCGGCGTCCAGATCACAGGATCCGGTCCGGATGTCCACCTTACCGGACTGGTCCCCGATGGCCTCACCAGCATTGGTCACCAGGTTCATGATCACCTGCTGGAGCTGCACAGGATCGCCAAGCACAGCCGGAAGCGCGGGATCCAGATGCAGATCCAGGCTCACCTTCCGGGAGCGGGAAACCGCCAGGAGCTCGTTCATCTGCTCCAACAGGGTGTTCAGATCAAGCTGTTCCAAGCGGAAGCTGGCCCTCCCGGAATAGGCCAGGAGCTGGCGTGCCAGATCTGCGGCCCGATCGATGCTGGATTCCGCCTTGGCCAGGTGACGGGAGGGGTCTTCCCCGCTATCCAGAGCGATGCGACTGAGGTTGACGTACCCGAGGATGGCCGCCAGCAGGTTGTTGAAGTCGTGCGCGATGCCTCCCGCCAGAACTCCCAGGCTCTCCAGACGCTGGGTCTGCCGTATGGCCTCTTCCTGCGCCCTGTGCTCCGTGACATCCCGCGCCGCCCACAGAACACAGGAATGACCACCGATGGCCAGCTCCAGGGGCGCCACCCGGGCATCGAAACGCCGCACGCCCAGCGGGGTTTCCAGGGAATATTCCATTTCCTGGAGTTGATCCGCATCGATGGTGCGCCGGATGACTTGGAGTATTGCCTGGGCCAGCTCAGGGGGAAGGATATCCCTGATATTTCGTCCCAGGAGATGGGCGACGGGAGCGGCCAACAGCGATGCCTCTCCGGTGAGCACCTCCTGGTAGCCACCCTCATCATCGAGCACCAGGAACACATCCGGAAGGACCTGGACAATGGCCCGGAGCCGCGATTCACTCCGGCGAAGCTCGGCCGTCATCCGATTGGCCATTGCCGCCGCCTGCCGCCCGGTACGGCTGATGGCGCGGATGAGGGCTGCCAGCAGGAAGGAGGCCTGGAGCCCCGCAAAACCCACCAGCCAGGGCAGTCCGACTTCCGCAGGTTCAAAAAAGGCCGGGCTCGCAATGAATTCCATTTCCCAGGAGCGACCTCCTGTCTGGAGGGTTCTCAGCTGCCTGGGAGGTGTCGGGCAGAAGACGCTCCACCATGGCTCGGAAGCCTGCGCCCCCCCCTGGCAGACCAGGAGGGGCCTGGAAGGATCGGTCCGATCCATGATCCTCAACTGGAGGCCCCGAGGCAGCCCCGTCAGGGAATCCCGGGTCAGCTCGCCCAGCAGGAACACGGCGTTGGCATAGCCCTCGAAGGCCGCTCGCCGCGCCTCCACCGTATCCGGCACGCCCCCGCCACGATAGATGGCCAGCCGCATGACTAGCCCGGGCCCACCCTCCGGGGCCTGGGCCAGCGCCATGGGGGCACTCGCCCGGATCTGGCCGGAATCCCTGGCCAGGATCAACGAATTACGCTGATCTGGAGCGCTGGCCGAGTTGAAGCCCAGGGCGCGGAGATTCGGAAGTTCCGGTTCCTCGAAAAGGACGATGGCATCGTCTCCGTATCCCACGCCGGGATGAATCCGCAGGTCCGGTCGTCCGTGCTCCTCCCGGAGCCTTTTCTGGATGGCCTCCATGCCCCCGGCGTTCAGTGGCACCCCATAGGCCACACCGAGAAGGCCGGGGTAGCGCGATTCCACCCCCATGGAATCCAAAAAGACATGCAGGTTCTTCCGATTCACCGTTCCTGAAGCACGTGCAAAGCCCCGGACCCCGATCAGCAGGTCCTCGCAAAGCCTCAGACGATCCTTGAGATGCTCCCCGGAATCGCGGGTGGACAACTCGAAGCGGGTCCGCATCCGCTGGTGCTGCAGCAGTCCCACGAAGATGACCGCAGCGAGGGTGAGTCCCGCTCCCAGGCAGAGAATCCACCAGGCCAGCGAAGGCGGGAATTCGTGTTCCCTCGAAAGACGCGGCTTCATGGGGATCTCTGAAAAGCCCATTCTAACGGCCTTCAGAGCCGCGAATCAGCCCTTCACCAATGCCTCGAAATGATCTCCCCGTTCCTCGAAGTTCCTGAACTGATCGAAGCTGGCACAGGCCGGACTCAGGAGCACCTGATCCCCGGGGCGGGCGCAACGGCACGCTGCCTCGAAGGCCGCGTCGAAGGCCCAGACGGACTCGTGGGAGAGATCCCCAAGATCCCGCTCGAGCTGGGGAATGGCATCCCCGAGGAAAACCAGCTTCCGGAGCTTGCCCTCCAAGGCCCCCCGGAGAGGCTCATAGCTCGCCCCTTTATCCTCTCCCCCGAGCATCAGCACCAGCGGGCCCGGCAGGGCCTTGATGGCGGTCAGGGTGGCATCGACATTGGTGCCCTTTGAGTCGTTGTAGAAGCTCACCCCGTCGCGCTCCCCGCAGAAGGCGATGCGATGGGCGAGGCCGGGGTAGGTCCGGAGTCCCTGACGAAGAGCTTCGGGCGCCGCCCCGCCGTGGTGCGCCAGCATGGCTGCCGCCAGGGCATTCTCCACATTGTGTTCACCCGGAATCCGGAGTTCGGAGCGGTGAAGGAGGTCTACGGTCCGCCCATCCACCCGAAGTTTGAGCATGCCGGCAGCATCGCACCAGGCTCCAGGCCCCTGGGGCTCTTCCCAACCAAATCCGGCGCGGCGACCTTGCCCTGGAACATCAAAGGAGGAGCCGAGGGGGGTCAGAACCAGATCGCCCGGGACCTGACGCTCGAATACCCTCAGCTTTGCGGCCAGGTAGCCTTCCATGCTGCCGTGCCGTGCCAGGTGGTCCGGCGTCAGATTGAGGAGGGCAGCCCCCTGGGCATGGAAGCCCCGCACCGTTTCGAGTTGATAGCTGCTGCACTCCAGCGCATAACGGGTTCCTGCCGCAGCCCCCTGCAGTGCCTCCATGAGGGGCGTCCCCAGGTTGCCACAGGCCACCGCCGGGAGCCCAGCAGCCTTTAGCAGATGAGCCAGGAGGTCCGTGGTGGTGCTCTTCCCGTTGGTCCCCGTCACCGCCAGCACCACCGCCTGGGGGTCGCGCTCCCTCAGGATCCGGTGGGCGAATTCCAGTTCTCCCAAGACCGGGATGCCTAGCCGGAAAGCCTCCTGGACCAAGGGGATTCGAAGGGGAATCCCCGGACTCAGGACGAGTTCCTCGCAGTCCTCCAGCAGGGATAGGGGGTGGGGACCCCAGACCCCGGGCACCCCCAGGGCATCCAGACGCATCTTGAGCGTTTCCGAAGGGGAGGAGGCGGAATCGGCCAGGAGGACCCTCCGCCCCATGTTGGCGAGGTATTCCACCACGGCCATTCCCGATTTCCCGGCTCCCAAGACAACCATGCGACCCATGTCCCCTCCCCTTTCATTCTGGCCTAAGCGCGGCCTCCTGGCACAATGGACAGGCCTATGAGCGAATCCCTTCTGCACAGCATCCTAAGTCGCCAACGTGCGGCCATCCCCTATGTTCATTCCATTGTGGGCCTCAAGTCAGGCTTCGTGGAGGCCAAGGAGATCCTCACCCGCTTTGTGGACGAGGCGGGTACCTTGAGAGCAGTGGGCGAACTCCTGGAGGATCAGAGCCTCTCGCGAGAATCGAAGGTCATGCTGGACCTCCATTGCCTGGGCACGGTCTTCTCGAACCTGGCCGAAACACCGATCACCGATCACCTGCTCTTCGTGAATGTTTCACCGGACACTCTGGACCACCCTGAATTCTGGAAGCGGATCCAGCCCTGGCTTTGGAATCTCACCATTCCGCCGCACCGCATCGTTCTGGAGATCACCGAAGCATGCTCAGGGCTGGATATGGAGCAGATGAGCCGCATCGCCCGACGGCTCCGGGATCTGGAATTCCGCATCGCGGTGGACGACCTGGGCAGTGGCGTTGCCAGCCTGGCCCACATGGCCCGCTTGGCGCCAGACTTCATCAAAGTGGACCGAAGCCTGGTAAGCGGCGTCCATCGGCGCCCTTACCAGGCGGCCCTGCTGAATGCGCTGGCCGTATTCGCCGAGCGCATGGGCGTGGGCTATATCGCTGAAGGCATCGAAACCCTGGATGAACTTCAGGCCGTGGTTGATGCAGATGTCCCCTGGGGCCAGGGATTCATATTCGGAAAGCCCCGCCCCCTCTCCATCGCCAACGCATTCCCCCGTCATTAGCATAAAAAAACCGGCAGCGCCCTATGAATGAGCGGATACTCTTCCCCTAGCCACCAAGCCAGCGAGTCTTGGAGACGGTGTGCGGAGGCGCCACCGTCCCAACCGATACGAACGATACTCAATTAAGATGATTATCTATTTGAAAATGAGCCCCTTACAACTGGTCTGACCAAACTGAAATGATCAGTTGACAACAAATGGGGCCGAACGCAATATCACTAAGGCAACCTTTAACCCCCCCCACCTCTCATGAAAGGCAATGACATGAGCCAGACCCTCATCAACGCCATGGCAGACCTCGAGGAATCGGTCCTCGTCAAGGAAGTGAAGGCCCTCAAGGACGCAGGCGTGCCCGCTCTGGAAATCATCCAGAAGCTCCAGGAAGGCATGAACATCGTCGGCAAGCGCTACGAAGAGAAGGAATACTACCTCTCCGAGCTGATCATGTCCGCTGAGATCTTCAAGGAAGCCGCTGCCCTCATCGGTGGCGATCTGGAAGCCGGCGGCGCCCCCACCCACGGCACCATGGTCATGGGCACCATCTACGGCGACATCCACGACATCGGCAAGAACATCGTGACCACCGTGATGAGCTGCAATGGTTTCAAGGTCATCGATCTCGGCGTGGACGTCCCCACCGCCAAGTACCTCGAGGCGATCAAGGAGCACAAGCCCCAGGTCGTCGGCATCTCCTGCCTGCTGACCACCGCCTTCGACGGCATGAAGGAGTGCATCTCCGCCATCGAGGCCGCCGGTCTCCGCAGCGGCGTCAAGATCCTCATCGGCGGCGGCCCCTGCGACCAGACCACCGCAAACTACGTGGGTGCTGACGCCTACTGCAAGACCGCCCAGGATTCCGTGGAATACTCCAAGAAGCTGCTGGGTATCTCCTAGTTCCTGCTCCGACCCAAGAAAACCGGCACTTCGGTGCCGGTTTTCTTATATGGCTGCTTCGTCCACCATCCAAAGCCTGGGAGCCGTCACCAGTCCCGCAGGACGGGGAGGCACGCGAGGCTCCGGATGGAGCACCGCCCTGAGAGCCTCCCGCTTTTCCCGCCCGCTCACCAGGAACATGACGCTGGCCGCATGGTTGAGCACCGGAAGGGTGAGGGTGATGCGCTCTCCCAGACCAGGGACGAGCGTGGATGCGACCAGGCGATCACGTTCGTCCAGGGCTGTACTGCCAGGGAACAGAGAAGCAGTATGCCCATCGGTCCCCAGCCCGAGGAGGATCAGGTCGAAGCGGGGACAGGGTTCCCCGAAGACGTCCCGGAGGGTCGTCTCGTATCGCCCAGCGGGATCAGGCCGCTCGGTCTCGACCCGATGAACCCGCTGGTGATCCACGGGCACCCGGGAAAGGAGGGCCTGGAAGGCCATCCCGAAATTGCTGTCCGGGTGCTCAGGCGGCACCATCCGCTCATCCCCCCAGAACCAGTCAATGCGCTCCCAGGGGAACGCTGCGCCCGCCAAGCAGCTGTACAGCCCCTTGGGGGTGGAGCCCCCCGCCAGGGCCACCCGGAAGCGCCCCTGGCGTTCCAGGCTGGCAGAGGCCAACGCTAGAAAGCGCTGGGCCGCCCCCTCAAAGAGGGCCTGAGACGTGGGATGAACCACCACTTCCCTCAGCACGGGAAATCCCTCCAGCAGCGCCCATCCCGCTCCAGCAGGGCCGCCGACTCCTTGGGCCCCCAGGACCCGGCCTGGTAGTTGGGGAATTTGGCCGGAATGGCCTTCCAGACATCCAGGATGGTCTGGACCACTCCCCAGCCCGCCTCCACCATGTCCGATCGCTGGAAGAGGGTGGCATCACCCATCATGCAGTCGTGCAGCAGGCGCTCGTAGCCCGTGCTGGGGACCTGGCCGAAGGTGGCACCGTACTCGAAATCCATATCCACGGTGCCCAGCCGCATGACGGGCCCCGGGCGCTTGGCGGCGAAGCGCAGGGACATGCCCTCCTCCGGCTGGATGTGGAGCACCAACTGGTTGGGGCTCAGATCCTCCACCGGCGTATCCCTGAACAGCACGAAGGGCGCCCGTCGGAACTGGATGACAATGTGGGTATTGCGAGCCTGGAGCCGCTTGCCGGTGCGAAGATAGAAGGGGACATCGGCCCAGCGCCAGTTGTCGAGGTGGAGTTTCATGGCGGCGAAGGTTTCGGTGGAGGACTCGGGATCCACCCGGGGCTCCTGGCGATAGCCGGACACCCACTGCCCCCCCGTGGAAGACTCTCCGTACTGCCCCCGGACCGTGTCCGTCAGCACCCTTTCGGCGGCCAGGGGCTGGATGGCCCGGATGGCCTTGGCCTGTTCGTCCCGCACCGCATCGGCCTGGAAGGAGATGGGCGGCTCCATGGCAATGAGGCTCACCAGCTGCATAAGGTGATTGGGCACCATGTCTCGGAGGGCCCCGGAGTGGTCGTAGTAGTTGCCGCGCTGCTCCACGCCCACGGTCTCCGCCACGGAAATCTGCACGTGGTCGATGTACTGCCGGTTCCAGAGGGGCTCGAAGATCCCATTGGCGAAGCGGAAGGCCAGGATGTTCTGCACCGTTTCCTTGCCCAGGTAGTGGTCGATCCGGTAGATCTGGGATTCCTCCAGGAACTCCTGGAGTCGACGATTGAGGGCCTTGGCGCTCTCCAGACCTGAGCCGAAGGGCTTTTCCACGATCACCCTCCGCCAACCCTCATCCTGCCGGGTCAATCCAGCGATGTGGAGCCTTTCGACAATATTGGCGAAGTGATCCGGCCCGGTAGCCAGGTAGTAGAAGTAGTTGCCACGGGTGTTTTCGGTGAGGTCCAGTTCCGCCAGGCGGGACCTCAGCGCCTCGTAGACCCCAGGATCATCAAATTCCCCGGCAAGGTAGTGGACCCTGCCCAGGAGCTCATCCAGAAGGGCCGGATCCACGGCGCCCGGAGCCATCTGGGGCAGTTCCGCCCGGACCTGCTTGCGGAAGGTATCGGTGTTCATGGCCTTGTGCCCGACCCCGAGAATGGCGAAATCCGGGGAGAGCAGACGGTGATGGGCCAGGTGATAGAGGGCTGGGAGGAGCTTGCGCCGCGTCAGGTCGCCGGCAACCCCGAAGATCACCATGACGCATGGTGGGGAGGGTTTCCCGATTCTGGCGAGATTGACCATGTCTGAATTCATGCCTTGGGCTCCTGATGCCCGCCGAAGCCCGCCCGCATGGCCGACAGGGTCTTCTCGGCGAAGGTGTGCTCCTGCCGGGAGCGGAATCGGGCGTAGAGGGCGGCGGAAAGCACATCGACGGGCACGGCCTCCTCGATGGCCGTCTGGATGGTCCAGCGGCCCTCACCGGAGTCCTGGACCACGCCGGTATAGCCCTCCAGTTCGGGGTCCTTGGCCAGCGCTGCGGCCGAAAGGTCCAGCAGCCAGGAGCTGACTACGCTGCCCCGACGCCAGAGCTCGGCGATGTCCGCCACCTTGAGATTGAAGCGCTGCCCCTCGGGCAGCTCCGGGTTCTGGGCGCTCCGCAGGATGTCGAAGCCCTCGGCGTAGGCCTGCATCAGCCCATACTCAATGCCGTTATGGATCATCTTCACGAAATGCCCCGCCCCGGCCGTGCCGCAGTGGAGATAGCCCTCCTCGGCGGTGCCCCCCTCCCGGCCCGGGGTGGCTGGGATCTCTCCCTTCCCCGGCGCCAGGGTGCGAAAGACAGGGTCCAGGCGGTGTACCGCCTCCTTGGGTCCGCCGATCATGAGGCAATAGCCCCGCTCCAGTCCCCAGACGCCCCCGCTGGTCCCCACATCCACGAAGTGGATCCCTCCGGGACGCAGCTCGGCGGCCCGACGCACATCATCCTTGAAGTAGGAGTTACCGCCGTCGATGATCGTATCTCCGCTCACCAGCAGGGTGCTCAGCTCACTCACGGTCTGCTCGGTGACCCCGCCCGCCGGGAGCATCACCCATACGTTGCGGGGGCGATCCAGCTTGGAGACGAGGTCCGCCAGAGACCTGGCGCCGACGGCGCCCTCGGCCACCAGACGCTCCACGGCCTCCTGCCCACGGTTGTAAACCACCACCTTGTGCCCGCCCCGGATCAGCCTCTTGGCCATGTTCGCGCCCATTCTTCCGAGCCCCACCAAACCAATCTGCATATCGTCCTCCAGAAGTCAGCGGCCAGCGCCACAGCCCAGTATTCATCGACCAGTCGCGGCGGAATGCAGAATCTGTGCGATCAGCGCCGTCCAGCCTGTCTGATGGGATGCTCCCAGACCCCGCCCCGTCTCACCATGGAAGAACTCATGGAAGAGGGGCAAGGGGCACCCCTCAGCATCCTGGTGCAGGGATTCCACCGCGGGACGCCGTCCCTGCCCGTCGGCCAGGAAGAGGGAGCTCAGGCGCCCCTGCAGTTCCCCGCGGATCTCTCCCAGGCTGAGGCGCTTCCCGCTCCCCGTTGGGCACTCCACCCGGAATTCGCTTCCATAGTAGCTATGGAACTTCTCCAGGGACTCCAGAATCAGGAAGTTCACAGGGAACCAAACGGGGCCCCGCCAATTGGAGTTCCCCCCGAAGAGACGGGTATCCGAATCCCCCGGCTGGTATTTCACCTGCTGGGTGCAGAAGCCCCGTTCGTCACAGAAGGCGTAAGGGTGGTCCCGATGGAAGCGGGAGAGGGAGCGCACACCGTGGGGCGAGAGGAATTCCCCCTCGTCCAGCATCCGCGCCAGGATCCGCTTCATGCGATGCCCCCGCAACAGCGAGAGCAGGTGGCGCTCGCCCTGCCCTGGCTCCTCCCAGCGGCTCACCAACCCAGCCAGGTCCGGGCGGTATTTCAGGAACCACTTCATGCGGCGATGGAACTCCGGCAGCCGCTCCAGGAGCGCCGAATCCAGGACCTCTACGGCGAAGAAGGGAATCAGGCCCACCATCGAGCGGATCTTCAGGTGCTCGTGCCGCCCCTCCGGGGTCTCCAGCACGTCATAGAAGAACTCGTCCTCCTCGTCCCAGAGCGCGACCCCGCTGTGCCCCATGCTGGTCATGGCCTTGGCGATGTAGAGAAAGTGTTCGAAGAACTTGGTGGCGGTGTCCTCGTAGACGGGGTTCTCCAGGGCCAGCTCCAGGGCGATGCGCATCATGTTGAGGCTGTACATGGCCATCCAGGCGGTGCCATCGGCCTGGTGCACCCGCCCCTGGGGCAGCTCCGAGCTGCGGTCGAACACTCCGATGTTGTCCAGGCCCAGGAAGCCCCCCTGGAAGACGTTCTGGCCATCGGGGTCCTTGCGGTTCACCCACCAAGTGAAGTTGAGCAGCAGCTTGTGGAAGATACGCTCCAGGAAGGCGCGATCGCCATCCATCTGGTACACCCGCCAGGCCGCCCAGGCGTGGACCGGGGGGTTCACGTCTCCAAAGGCCCATTCGTAAGCTGGGAGCTGGCCATTGGGGTGCATGTACCACTCCCGGGTCAGGAGCACCAGCTGCTCCTTGGCGAACCCGGGATCCACCATGGCCAGGGGCAGGCAATGAAAGGCCAGATCCCAGGCGGCGTACCAGGGGTATTCCCAGGCATCCGGCAGGGAGAGGATCTCGGCGTTGTTGAGGTGGGTCCATTCGGCGTTGCGGGTGCGTCCCGGCGGCGGCGAGGGTTGGGCGGGATCCCCCGCCAGCCAGAGAGGCACATCAAAGTTGTAGAACTTCCGGCTCCAGAGGAGCCCCGCCAGGGCCTGCCGCTGGATACGGCGGGCTTCGGGGTCCGACGGTCCCAGGATGCGGTCATAGAAGGCGTCCGCCTCCTGCCGCCGCGCCTCCAGGATGGCCTGGAAGTCGCCAAAGGCGTCCTCCAGCTCATGGCGCCCCAGGCGCACCCGCAGAATCCGCGACTCGCCGGGGCCGACACTCAGGCATCGGTGGGCCGCAGCCTTGGTACCCCAGCGCGCAGGGTTGACAGCTTCCGCTTCTCCCTGGATCAGGAAACGATGGAAGGCATCCTTCGGATAGGAGGGCCCCGGAGATCCGTAGAGGGCCTGGGTATGGGTCTCGTTATCGCAGAAGAGCCATTCAGCACCGGGCTCCACGTGGAGATGCATGGATTTCAGACGCGGGTGCCGCGCCGTGGCCCGGGTCTCGTCCACGGCCTGGATGGTGGGCCGCTCCGAGCCATCCCAGCTCCAGGTATTGCGGAACCAGAGCTGGGGCAGGACATGGAGGCTGGCCGGTTCCGGCCCCCGGTTCTGCACCGTGAGCTGGAGCAGGATGTCCTCGGGATCGCCCTTGGCGTACTCCACCAGGACATCAAAGAATCGATCCCCCTCCAGAACTCCCGTATCGGCCAGTTCGAATTCGGGGAACCAAGGGCCCCGACGCCGGTTCTCATCGCGCAGCCGCTCGTAGGGAAAGGCCCTCTGAGGATACCGGTAGAGCATCTTCTGGTAGGCGCCGGAAGGGAGGGCATCGAGGTGATAGTAGTGCTCCTTCACGTCTTCGCCGTGGTTACCCTCGCGATTCGTAAGACCGAAGAGGCGCTCCTTGAGGATGGGGTCAGCACCGTTCCAGAGGACCAGTCCCAGGCAGAGCCGCTGGGCCTCGTCGCAGAAACCCGCCAGGCCGTCCTCCCCCCAACGGTAGGCCCGCAGGTGAGCCTGCTCGAAGGGGAAAGCCTCCCAGGAGCTGCCATCGGGGCTATAGTCCTCCCGCACGGTCCCCCACTGCCGATCCCCCAGATACGGTCCCCAGCGGCGCCAGGGCCTGGCGTCGGCCAGGCGCTGGTGCTCCTGGGTGGGGCCCTCCATCTCAGGACTCGCGTCGACCCTTGGCCTTCTTGGTGGCCTTGGCGGGCTGTTTGGGGAAGAGCTCCTCCATGGCCTTTCCCCACTTGCCGACAGCATCCAGGGTCTCGCCGGGCAGCGCCAAATTCAGATCGATGCTCTGGGAATCCATACGCAGGGCCAGGCCCATGGGGGGAGCGGAATCGACCTTGGGAAGGGCCTTGTTGCCTGGGAGGATGGGCAGGGTCTCGAACAGGGATTGGGCAAAGTCCCGCAGGCCCCCGGGGTGCACGTACAGACGCCAGGGAGCGTCCGCTGGGAGGCTGGCGTCCACCGCCTGGATGCCTTTGTCCAGATCCAGGGTCCCCACCGGTGTCCGGAAGGATTCAAGCGCCCGCTGAAGGGTTTCGGGGCTCCCCAGGGCCGCCACCAGGGTGTGCTCGTCCGCCTGGGCAAGCCCCAGATCGATGCTCGGCCCCCCGAAGAGCAGCCCGCTGAACACGGCGGTGCTGGGCTCCCCTGGGATCGGGGAGGAGATCAAGGCACTCGGAACACTGGGGAGGACATTGGGACGGAAAACCGGCCCGGCTTCGCCCCCTGCCAGCGTCGCCCTCTGGCGCGTGATCCGGGCCAGGGTATCCATATAGGCCCCGGGATTCTCCACCCTGAGGACACCGGTGGTGCCAGAGAGGAGCCCTCGCCCGGGAGCCACCGGAACCCCGATCACCCAGGTCGCCGAGCGGAGGTTGCCTTGGAGCTCAGCCTGGAGGGCCTTGAGGGACTTGAGGTCCTCCGGTGCCATCTCCTTCTGCAGGAGGGGTTGGAGGATGTCGGAGATCCATGCAGCAAGGGGTTGGGAGGCGGGGCCTCCAAAAGCCAGGGCGAAGGGCGTATTGGGCATGCCTTGCAGGGGGTGCACCGCCGCCGTGGGAGTCCAGGAAGCCATGGGGGTTCCTGGGCGCAGGAAGAGCCTTGCAGAACCTCGCAGGCTGCGATCCTCCGGCAGTGACAGGGAGAAAGCAAAGCAGGAAGCGGAAGCATCCAGGGCTTCGAGGGCCCGGAGGGTGGCGGCCTTGGTGGCCTTGTTGGAAGGGAGCGGGGACTTTTCGGGCTCATCAGGCTTCTCAAGGTCCGCCTTGGCCGAGGCCAGGCCTTCGTGGAAGGCCTTCTCCGGGATCACCCCGACGATATCCTGGGTCTGCATCCAGGGCAGACGCGGCCCCAGGGTTGCGGCCAGCCCACCCTGGACCTGCAGCATCTCCAGCACCAGATCCCGATCCTTGGACAGGAAGGCGAAGCCCGAGCGGCTGGCGAGGAAGAAAGTCTTCTCACCACGCTTGAAGGTGTAGAGCTTCCCCTGGGGTACGGCCTTGAGCTCTTTGACCAGGGCCTGGAAGCCGGCAGTCGGCGCGATCAGTAAGTCGACAGGCTCCTTCTGGCCCTTGGCCTTCCTTTCGACCACCAGCGCCGGCCCTCCCCGGAAGCCCGCCAGATCCCGGCCGAAGTGGGCTTCCCACTCCTCAAAGCTGGAACCCTTCCCGAACCGCTTGGTGAATTCCCGGAAACGGAGATCAGTGGCCCCGGCCTCCCGCAGGATGGCCACAGAAGAGGCATCCGTTGGCACCATCGCCAAGGCCTCTGGAAGGCTCTGGGCCCCGAGGGAGCCCGTGAGCACCAGGGCAAGGGACCAATGAGAGACATGAGACATGGGACGCTCCGCAGAAAGTCCGTCCAGTTTCAACCAATGCACCGTAAATGACCACCAGAAGGGTACAAAAAGCTGCCCCGGCCTCGGCCGGGGCAGCTCCTGAGCGGAAAAGAATCAGCTGTTCTTGACCGTGATGCTGTAGCTGCCGGAGGCGCTGATCGTCACAGGCAGGTAGGTGACACCGCCCAGGGTGAAGGAGGCCCCGGGGGTGACCTTGCTGCCATTGACCCGTACCACGGTGGCGCCGGAGACCACGGGGACGTTCAGGGTGCCGGTGGTGCCGGTGGGCACCACCAGTTCGGCCATGAAGGGCACACCGTCGTGGCTCTGGGCCCACTTGAAGGTGAGCGCGCCGTAGGGGGTGGGAACCCGGCCGGAGGCCCAGCTCAGGGTGCCCATCTGGGGCTGGATCTTCCAGGTCTGGAAACCGGGGGTCACAGGGCGCACACCAAGCACGTACTTGGACAGGGCGGCGGTGGGGCCGGAGGACCAGGCATGGGCCAGGCTGATGTTGTCATCCACTGGATTGCCGGTGGAGGCATCCAGGGACTCCCAGGTGGCGCCGGAGTAGTAGTCGCCTTCGGCAACCATGCGGCCCCAGAGCTTGTTGATGATATCCAGCGCGCCCGCAGTGTCGCCCTGCTCCAGCCGGGCCAGCACTTCCCAGTTGGAGATGTACGGGCTGATCACCCCAGCACCATTGTTATAAGTCGTGAAATAGTTGGCACTGAAAGCCTTGGGCCCATTGGAAGTCCCCAGGTCGGCGGTCAGGGTGTCCAGAATGGCCTGCACATCCGTAGAGGGAGCGACGCCGTAGAGGACGGCCTTGGCATTGGCATCCTGGGCCGTGTAGCCGGTCCGGGTGTTGCTGATCTCGTAGAGCCCCCCTTCACTGCGGAGGTTTGCGTTGATGGCTGCAGCCACTAAATCCGCCTGTTCCAGATAGCTTGCGGCCGAGGTGCTGTCTTCCAGGGCAGTGGCCAGGGCGCTGGCGTGCTTCAGGCTCTGAACGTAGTCCAGGTTGAACTCGGAGACATGGGTGGCGTCTCCCCCGGCCCCATAGACCGCATCAAACTGGGGGTGCCAGGTGAAGCCGCTGAGCGAATTCACATTCAACAGATTGCTGCTGTCCTGCTGGGAGGCCAGATAGGCCAGTTCACCCTGGGCAATGGACCAGAGGTCGCTGACCAGCGTCTTGTCCCCCGTGTGGAGGTAGTAGTCGTAGAGGTTGTCGATGAAATACATCGAGTAGCCCAGGCTGTACCAGGGATTGCCGGGGCTGGCAGCGCGGTTGGAGGTGACATCGATGGAGCTCTGGGGAGGCAGCACGGAGGCGGTCTGCCCGCTGGCATCCACATACTTGCTGAAGAGCGTCAGGGAACCGTTGGCAGCGGTCTTGTCGCCGGTGGTGTAGTAAAGCGAGGGTCCCCATACCCGCATATCGCCAGACCAGACCTGGCGATCCCGCCGGGCGCCGTCCGTGATGACCGCGACCTGGTTGGTGCCCACACCGAAGTCATCCAGGACCGAGGTATCCAGGTCTGTGAAGGAAGCGGAATAGCTGAAAGCATGGCCACCGGCCAGGACGTCACTGAAGTTGAAATTCTTGACAGTGGCCAGGTGACCTTCCTTGGAGAAGAAGCCGGAGCTGCCCCATCCCAGATAGATGGGAATCCCCGCATTGCCCGAGGCCGCGATCGCCGCCGCCGGATCCAGGCCCGAGACCAGGGTGACCGTGTCATCCAGGACCACGGAAATGAGCCCGTCCCCAGTGTGGGTGATCGCGCTGGGGTCGCAGACGGTCGTGATCTTGTGCCACTCCCCGACCTTGAGGGTGACGCCCTGATCGGCAAGATTGACAGGAGCCAGATTGGTGCGCAGGAAGGTGCTGAAGCTGCCGCCCACAGATCCCGTCAGGTAATTGGGGGTCTCGGTATCGGTGTTGGCATGCAGGGTGAATTGCACCGTATCGGGGAAGGTCGCATTGACGGTCCAGGAGACACCCCCCTTGTCCACCCGGAAGTAGAAGCTGGTCGAGCTGCCAAGGGCATTGAAACTCATGCCCTGATAGACCGCCGGATTGCTGGGGGAAATCTGCACCCCCTCAGAACTCAGTGTCCAAGGCGATGGCAGCCGGACGGCGTCGATGCGGTTGGCCTCGCAGCTGTAGGCACCGGCGTTCCAGATGGCGTTCAGGGTCGTGTCGCTGGAGCTGAAGTAGCCCGCGGCATCGGCGCTGACGTTGGGGTAGGCCAGGGTGGCATCCAGGGAGATCCCCCGCAGGATCACAGAGGTGCCGGGGGTGGTCAGGGTCAGCTTCTGGTAGCGCTCACCGCCCTGAAGGAGCTGGTTGCGGACCTTACCGGTGGAGGCAGGGGTCAGGGCATAGCTGAGGGCCCGGCTGGGTTCGAAGGCCGTTTCCAGGTAGGGCGGCTGGTCACCCGTGTTCACGTAGGGCAGCGACTCGGAGAAGGTGCTCTTCAGGGTTGCATCCCCGATGACCGAATCCACCTCGAACTGGGGGTAGCCACCCACCAGCTTGCCGTAGTCCAGCACGATGGAAGGGGCGGTGCCGCCCTCGGGGAAAGTCAGGATGATGGTGTCACCTGTGGTTGCATTGCCGGGCGTGGTGACCCCGGAGGAACTCAGCACCTTGGCAGGCAGAAGGGTGCCGTACCTGGAGGCGTATTCCACTGTAGTGGGGGCAGCTGGCCAGGGGGCCGTGACCTCGACACTGGCAGTCCCGCTGCTGCTTCCACCGCAGGCCGTCAAAAGGGCGAGAGCACCAGCGCCAGCCAGTGCGGCGAGCCGAGGCGAGTATTTGATATATACGTTCAACTTAAGCTCCTTGTAAGGTTATTTGTCAAACAAGATGACCATTCACAGCACTAACGCAATGATCAAACACAAACTCGATGACTCTTTTTCGACGCGGTGACGTTAAAAAACGGTACGCATACCCAAGGGATCCGTCAACGGGATTTTTCAGCCCATCAAAAAAGGACGGAACCTTTCAGTCCACGCAGGCATGCGCACCATCACCCATAAACCTTCGGCAGAACCCCTCCATAGGAGGTGAAAACCGCGACAAGCCGCCCGGGGTGGAAACGGACTACAAGCCGAAAACCCCCTGCATCAGGAAGTCCTTGAAGCTCATGGCCACGCGCCCGACCGCCGCGAAGTCCGGCTTCTTCTTCTGCCTTTCGAGCACGGCCAGTCGGACAATGTATGCCACCAAGGGAAAGGGCACCAGATCGAGAAAGGCCTGCACACTCGAGCATCTCGGAAGAAGCCCGGCATCGATGGCCTTTTGGATGATCCCACCGAATTCCGCCAGACCCGGCGCCAGAGGCGTGGGATAGCCCTCGAGGTTCATGGGATCCTCGTGCCCCTGGGCCGCGTGCAGGTTGTAGGCGAAATCGTAGATGTAGGCATCCGGATCCTTGACCGCATTGGCCACCAGGGCATCCATGGTCTGGCTGATTACAACGCGTAAGTCTCCATCAGCGACCTTGAGGCGCCTCTGAAGCCGCTTGGGATCCAGATGGGCGAGCATGGAGTCGAGATTCCTCAGATAGACCGCCACCGCCAGTGCATGCTTATCACGGTAGTAGGAGTAGAGGGTCGTGCGGGGAATGCCGACAGCCTCCGCCACTTCCTTGAGATCAGTGCCCCCGATGCCACGTACACAGAACAGCTCCCGAGCGGTCCGCTCGATGAGTTCCCTGGTGCGTTTTTCGTTAATTTCTCGCAGGCCCATGCATCCATGTTCGCATGGGTCCTGCGTTTGGAGACAAAAGGGCGCCGATCTGCCCGATTATGGGCGAAGCGGAAGCCAAAGGATGAATGCCGTGCCGCACCCTAGACGGCTCTTCACCTCGATTCTGCCCCCCAGGCCCTCTACAATGGTCTTCACAGATAGAAGCCCCAGGCCAGTGCCCTTCCCCGGCGATTTGGTGGTGAAGAGAGGCTGAAAGAGCTGATCCAACACCTCTGGAGTCATTCCCGATCCGTCGTCCTCGACCAGGAGTCTGGCCCAGTCGATTCTGTCCTCGCCGATGCAGCGACTGAGTCCGACGCGTACCTTCCCTTTCGGCGTGATCGCATCTCTGGCATTGGCTACCAGGTTCACCAGAAGCTGCTCCAGCTGCCCCCTGGCCGCCAGAATGGGGTAGTTCCCAGCCTCGACATCCATCTCCAGGCACATCCCTGCTGCCAGCAGCATCCGCAGGAGGTCACGCTCCTCCTCGAGAAAGAGACCAAGGTCCATCGGAAGTGCCACCTCGGCCTCCCGCCGGACAAAGGCCATGAGGCGCTGCCCCAGGGCAGCACTGCGCTGGACAGAGTTTTGGATTCGAATCAGATGTTCGCCGTTCAAGGGCCGACCTTGACCCATCTCATCCTGGAGCAACTCCACGGAGGCCGAAATGCCCATCAACGCATTGGAAAGATCGTGGGCAAGCCCTGCCCCGAGTAGCCCAAGACTATTCATCCGCTCCGTCCGGAGCATGAGCGCCTGGGTATTCTCCAGAGCCAGGGTCCGCTCCTGGACCCTGAGATCTAGATCATCGCGGGCGAGCCGGACCTCCCTCAACAGGACGAACTGATGGACCACAAGCAGTGAGGTGACCGCCAGGAACCCCAGCATGGGCACCATGAGCTGAGGTACCGCCTTGATGACCCCATGCAGCAGCCACATCGCAGAGATCATATAGGGGAGATAGATCAGTCCCTCAAGAACATCGGCCCACTTCTTCCTGCTATCCGTCGCCCCCTCCACAGGCCCCGGATGGAGGGCAGCCATGGCCAGCCCCAGCGAATAAAGCGAAATGAACCCTGCAGCTCCCGGAAAGGGGCCTTCTGGATGGGCACTGATCCGGGCAAAGCTCAGCAAGCCCGGCAGGATTCCCAAGGTGACCGCCCCAAGGACCCAGGCCAGAGGCCCTCGCAGTCTGGAGGGCGTATCAACCACCTGATAGATCACCACCCCCCCCAGCAGGGCCGCCCGGAAGGTCATGGTGGCCAGGTGACTGCGCTCGGGGCCCGAAAGCACGCCCCCGGCCTGCCAGAACCCCAGAATCCAGAAAAGCAGCGCAAGCGAGCTCCCGAACAGCAGGGCACCCAGCACGTGGACCCGGAGATATTCCGGGTGTTTGGTAGCCAGAGGAAGTCGAAGAACAGCCCAGCCAAGGAGCAGGGTCGAGAGGAACTGGAAACCCCAGGAAATGAGGTAACCCCCTTCCAGGAAGGCAGAACCTCCCCTCAAAACCACCAGCACAAACCCACTCAGAATTTGCGCCGCCAGGGCCAGAGCGACGCACCTCCAGGATCGGGCCTCGTCGGGAAAGCGCCTCGCCCGCCGAAGGGAAGCGAACAAGGCAAGGATGGCAAAAACGGTAGGTGTGCCACCAATCCAGACACGTGCCAGAGGAACACCCATCGTCGGCAGGCTCACCGCCAAGGTGAGCATAATGGCCCCGGAAAACCCCAGGAACAGGGCACCGGGGATCCGGCTGAGCGATAGGAGAGGAATGGGATCTCCGAGTGGAGACTTGTTCTTCGGCAAAAGCGAGGGGGCAGCTTAATTGCCGCCCCTAACTCCGCGCGCGACTCGAATGCCTATACCCTGAAGCGCGCCACCTGGGCCTGAAGGCCTTCCGCCAACTGAGCCAAGTCGGCGGCGGTCCGGGCCACCTCGGAGGTGGTGGCGGACATCTGGGTGGCAGCCGAGGCAACGGCGACAGCCTCCTGCACGGTCTGATCCACCTGACGGGCCACCTCATTCCCGGCCCTGGACTGCTCCGTCATGGCGGAGGCGGACTCCCGGGTCTGCATGGCGAACTGCTCCAGGCTCACGCGGATCTGCTTGAGGAGAGCAACGGTGTCCGAGACCCGGGCATCCCCGGCGCTCACGGCAGCCCGGGCCTCACCGATGTGCTGGGCGATCTCTTTTGCGGAGCCGCCACTGCGCTCCGCCAGTTTCCGGACCTCCTCGGCCACCACAGCGAAGCCCTTGCCGTGCTCGCCAGCCTTGGCCGCTTCAATGGCGGCGTTGAGGCTCAACAGGTTGGTCTGGTTTGCGATCTCGGTGATGACCGTGACAGCGCTGGCGATGCGGCCTGCGGTCTCCGTGACTCCCCTCATGGCCTCCTGGGTGGCGCCCCCGGCCGCATCCCCGCGCTGGGTGGCCTCGAGGGCCTTCTCCAGCTGTTCCAGGGAGGTCTGGGCGGCACGGCTCACCTCATCGATGGAGGCCGAAAGCTCGGCAACGGCGGCAGCCATCCCCTCGGCAGCCCCCTGCTGATTCTCGGTGCTGCGGGCAATCTCGGAGGTTGTGGCTGACATCTCCTCCGCCGAGGCGGAAAGCTCGGCGGCGCCACTGGCCACGCCTTCCACGCCCTGCTTGACCCCCGTCAGAAGGTGCCGGAGCTGGACCACCATGGCATTGAGGGTTTCGGCCATCTGCCCCAGCTCGTCTCGGCTTTCCACAGGGGCTTCGGTCTGGAGATCCCCCTGGGCGACCTCTCCAAGAGTCTTGCGGAAGGTCTTCAGCGGCCCCAGAATCCCCTGGGCCATCAACCAGCTGAACAGGAAACAGATTCCAAGGGTTACACCCAAACCGATGGGGAGGCCGATCCACCCTCTGGCCACCGCAGCCCGCCCATCCATCAGGATTTGCGTGGCCTTCTGGCCCGCATCAGAGCCCCCGGCGGCCATCAGCTGGGAGATCTGCTCCAGACGGGCCTGGGAGGCGAGGGTGTCGCTCATCGCGATCACAGCTTCAATCAAAGTCCCTGCGGTAAAAAGGAAGACAACGAAGCTGATCTTCTTCCCCACAGACAAATTGGAAAACCAACGGATTTTCATTCCAAACTCCCCAGCCTGTGTGCCGCGATACTTTAGAACGATATTCTCACGATTCCGAGGTCAGAATTCAGGCGTTTTAAGCATCGGGAAGCAGGATGGATAGGGAGTCGGCATCAAACCATCAGACCCTGAAGCGCGCCACCTGGGCCTGGAGGCCTTCAGCCAATTGAGCCAGATCGGCGGCGGTCCGGGCCACTTCGGAGGTGGTGGCGGACATCTGGGTGGCAGCCGAGGCAACGGCGACAGCCTCCTGCACGGTCTGATCCACCTGACGGGCGACCTCGCCACCCGCATTGGACTGCTCCGCCATGGCAGCAGCGGCTTGGCGGGTATGGAGGGCGAACTGTTCCAGGCTTTCCCGGATCTGCCTGAGGAGCGCCACCGTATCCATCACCCGGCCCTCGCCGGTGCTTACAGCCGAGCGGGCCTCCTGGATGTGCTGAGCGATCTCTTTTGCAGAGCCGCCGCTGCGCTCCGCCAGCTTGCGGACTTCCTCGGCCACCACGGCGAAGCCTTTGCCGTGCTCGCCAGCCTTGGCGGCTTCAATGGCAGCGTTGAGGCTCAACAGGTTGGTCTGGTTGGCGATCTCGGTAATGACCGTGACGGCGCTGGCGATGCGGCCTGCGGTCTCCGTCACGCCCCTCATGGCCTCCTGGGTGGCACCCCCGGCCGCATCCCCGCGCTGGGTGGCTGCCAGGGCCTTCTCCAGTTGTTCCAGGGAGGTCTGGGCGGCCCGACTGACCTCATCGATGGAGGCAGAGAGCTCCGCCACCGCAGCGGCCATCCCCTCGGCGGCCCCCTGCTGATTCTCAGTGCTGCGGGCAATTTCGGAAGTCGTAGCCGACATTTCCTCCGCCGAGGCAGAAAGCTCGGCGGCGCCACTGGCCACGCCCTCAACCCCCTGCTTGACTCCCGTCAGAAGGTGCCGTAGCTGGACCACCATGGTATTGAGGGTTTCGGCCATCTGTCCAAGCTCGTCCCGGCTTTCCACGGGAGCCTCGGCCTGGAGATTCCCCTGGGCCACCTCCTCCAGAGTCTTACGGAAGGTTTTAATGGGACCCAGGATCCCCTGGGCCATCAACCATCCGAAAAAGATACAGATCACCAATGTAACGGGCAGTCCAAGCGAAATGGCGATCACAGCCGTGTGTGCGGTAGCCTGAGCAGCCTCCAGGGCCTGACGGGCGCCAGCCTGGGCGGCCAGTTCTGCAGGCAGAAGCTTGTATAGGGTTTCCGCCTGCGCGGCCTGACTGAGGATATCTCGTGTGGAAAGCACCGAGTTCATCGTACAGCCTATGGAAAACAGGGTAAGCACCAGGGCGATCTTCTTGGCAACGGACAGGTTGGAAAACCACTTCAATTTCATAATTGCCTCATAAATCACACGTGCGTGCTGTTTCTACTTCGACCCACCCTAACTCAAGGACGTTACACTTTTTTTACACCAGCCACCCCGAAATGACCAGCCAATGGCGTTCCACACTCCGGGCAGGCACCACGCATCAGGTCCAGGCTGCTGACCTCGAAGCCGTCTCTTTCAATCAGGCAGCGTCCACAGACATGGCACCAGGTGCTGGATCCGTCCTCGTCCCGGACATTGCCTAAATAGACATAACGCACCCCTTCGGATTCGGCGCTTTCCCTGGCCCTGTGGAGGGTGCCCAAGGGGGTCCGCGGCCGGTCCTGAAGCTTGTAGTCAGGGTGAAAGGCGTTCAGGTGCAGCGGGACATCGGGCCCCAGATGCTCCAGCATCCAACGAGCCTGGGTCTCCAACTCCGCCTCGCCATCGTTGGCCCCCGGGATCAACAGGGTGCTCACCTCCAGCCAGGTGCGTTTCCGGTGAGCCAGATAGGCCAGGGTCTCCAGGACAGGGGCCAGACTCCCACCACAGTAATCGCGATAGAAGGCCTCCGAGAAGCCTTTGAGGTCCACATTGGCGGCATCCATGACCTCAAAGAAGGCTTCCCGGGCCTTATCTGAGATATAGCCCGCACTCACGGCCACCGTGATCAGGCCCGCCTCGTGGCAAGCCAGAGCCACCTCAATACAGAACTCAATACTTATTATTGGCTCATTGTACGTAAAGGCAACCCCTCGACAATCCTGAGCAAGAGCCATCCGAACGATATCCTCGGGCCGGGTGGCATGGAGCATAGGCTGTCCCCTGCTCAGGGACCAGTTCTGACAGAAAGAGCATCCCAGGTTGCAGCCCCTGGTTCCGAAGGAGAGGACCTGGGACCCCGGGTGAAAGTGAAAGAGGGGTTTCTTCTCGATGGGATCCACGCAGAAACCACTGGAGACACCGTAAGCATCGGTTATGAGCGAACCGCCCTCCATCCGGCGCGCATGACAGTATCCCCTCTGCCCTTCCCCCAGGCGGCAACTCCGAGGGCAAAGCTCGCAGAGCACCCGTCCGTCCCCCAGGACGTGCCACCAATCGGCCGCCTTCATACGGCTTCGTTCCTCAGGATGGCGATGAGGTACCCCACACCGAAGGGGCCCTCATAGGAAAGGAATCGGTGTCCCGGAGCCTGGCTGCCGATCAAGGGCGCAGCCACCATCAGGCTTTCCGTCACGTCCTCCGCCGCCAAATCCCTCAGTTCTCCAGAAATCGCGGCGACGTCTCCGGGCCTGCCGGCCCGGACGCAGTCGAGCACAGCCTGATCAAAGTCCCCGGCCCTGGGGTGGAAGCCCGAGGGGGCTCCCGGCAGAAGGCGATGGCTCATATCGCCGGAGGCTACCAGAGCCCAGGTTCTTCCGAGTTCACCCATCGCCTCCCCCAGAGCCAGGGCGAAGCACTCCATGAGGGCATTGCTGGATCGCCATGGGAATCCCAGGACCAGGACCGGCCCCTCATACCCAGCCTCCCGAAGAAACCAGAGGGGCACCAAAGCACCGTGATCCAAGGGACCATCCTCCGAGGGGTCCAGGGGCACCCGATTCCTGACGGCAGCGTGCGCCAGGGCTTCGGCCGAATCCATATCCGCCGCGAAGTTCATGCGCAGGCCCGGCCATCCGAAGGGGGCAAGACTCCCCACCCATCGGCTTCCGCTCTTCCAAGTGAAGGCCTCCTGGTGCCGGGGGGCATGGGGCGACAGAACCACGACCGTCGCAGGCTTCGCAGCGACCAGCACCCGCGCAGCCTCGGCCATGGCACGGGTGGAGGCTGCGCAGTCAAAGCCCCGATCCCCCGAAACAGCCGGAATCACGATGGGGGCATGACACATGAGAGCGGCAGCACAGGGGGCGAGGAATGGCACGGGAAACCTCTGCACGGAGACGTGCTGCTTATCGGCGGGATCAGGGCTCTAAACAAGCTTGGACCTTTTCCGCAGTAGCATTAGACCCCAAGCTGGAAAGACCATGTCCATTGTTCCTGCCCTCCCTTCCATCTGGCCCTACGATCCCCGTTGCCCCCTGGCGCCGCTGGAGACTAGCACCGTCACCCTCCCTGGCCTGGGCCGGGGATGGCGCTTGGAAGCTGTGGGGGGGCTCCAGGTCCCAGAGGAGACGGCGGACCTGCCTGCGGCCTTCGGCCGCGGAGGCGTGATCAGGGCCGGGGACCTGGTGCTCCGCCCCTACCGCCGTGGTGGGTTGCTCCGCTTTATCAATGATCGGACCTATGCCAGTGCCGACCGTTTCCTTCAGGAGCTGGAAGTCCACCGGGCCCTCTGGGAAGCAGGCTTCCCTACCGTCGAACCCCTGGGCATCGCCCACCGCCGGAAAGGCTTGGGCGTGGAGGGCGTCCTCCTGACCCGCTACGTCGAAAGCCGACCATGGCCCAGATGCTGGGATGCACCAGGGGTGATTCCAGCCTTGCGTCTGGCCATCGACGCCCTGGTCTCCTGGAGGCTCTGGTCCCCAGACCTCAATGCCACCAACGTCATGCTTGGAAACGAAGGGATCCTGCTCCTGGATTGGGACAAAGCCCAGTGGTTTGAGGCCACCGACCTGCGGGAGCGTTACAGGGAACGGCTCATCAGAAGCCTGCGCAAGCTGGGGGCTCCGGAAGCACTGATCCTGCAGCTATAGAAAGGACCGCAGCACTGCGGCCCTTTCCATCCCTTACGAGGCGGACAAAGACTTAGCTGTCCAACTCTTCCTTGATCTGGGTCTGCCCCATCTCCAGCAGCCGATCCTTGGCCCGGAAGGCCCAAGAGCTATCGGGATAGCTCTCCACCAGTTTCTGATAGTAGGAACGGGCCTCGGCGCGGTAGGCGTCGATCTCGGTCTTATCCATGATCTTGAGTTCCTTGCTGAACTGAGCAAGCTCTTCCTTGCTCAGCTTGGTGAGGTCGTCCTTCTGGATCCTCTCCAGGAAGTTCTTCTGGAACTGTTCAATGGCCAGGGGGGAAAGGCGCTTCTGGCGCATGGCCTCCCCCAGGTAGTAGTAGGCCCTCTCACGGTCCACATAGTCGGGATAGGTCTCCAGCAGCTGCTTGAGCCGTGTCTCTGCCCCATTGAAGTGATTGCTCTTGGCGTAGAAGATCCCAACCATCAGTTCGGATTCCGCCAGGCGGCGCCAGCACTGGGTGATCTTGGCTTTGGCTTCAGGAGCATAAGGAGAGCCGGGGTTCTCCGCCAGGAGGCGCTTGAAGGCCTCAAGGGCCTGTCGCGTCGTACTCTGGTCCCGCTCCGCATTCTCGATGCTGGCGTAATGGCACAAGGCAATGCGGTACTGGGCATAGTCCCGTCGTTCATGACGTGGGAAGTAGCTCAGGAAGCTCTGGTATTCCACCAGGGCCTCAGGATAGGTGCTGACACTTCCGAAAAAGAAGCTGTCGGCGATGAGAAGCTTCGCCTTGGGGAATTCGGGGGTGGAGGGGAAGCGCTCCTCGATGATCCGGAGCGTCTTGCGCCCAGCATCCCACTCCTTGTGCTTCAGGAGGTTCTCCCCTTCCATGAGAAGCTTGGAAACAGCAGTATCCTCTGCCTTGGGGGGAGCAGCCTTGACCGGCTTGCGGCAGCCGAGCCCTCCGCCAAGGACAAGGGCCCCGAGGGCGGCAGCGGCGAGATAGGTTCTGGCGTGCGTCATGGACGATCCTCTGGAACTCATACTGACATGGCGGAAGTGGGCGTGGGGTTCCCAAGGCGAACCAACCAGGCTTCAACAAGGGCTTGGGCGAGCTTCCTCTGGCGGTCATGCAGCACTTCGTGCATGAACCCCGCCAGGCGGTGCCGCTCCAGAAATCCGGCCGGTATCGATGCCCAGAAGTCCTCTGACGCCTCGGGATCAACCACGGAATCCTCCCCGGCCTCCAACAGGAGGATGGGGCGATCCAGTTCGGAACCGAGCCCGAGCAGGGCGCGCCTGCCCTCCTCCAGAGCCGTCGGAAAGGCGGCGGTGACGAAATGGTGGCACAGGGGGTCGGCCCAGTAGCGCTGGACCAGGATGGGATCCGAACAGACCTGGCTTTTGTCCCCGGGCAGATCCAGGGGGCGATGGGGTGCCACCCAGTAGAGGAGGCGCTGCAGCATGCGCATCGGGAGCCCGATGTCCCGAAGCTTCAGGGCCGGGCTCGTGAGCACCAGACCATCCATGGCACCCGGGTACCAGAGCAGGGTGAGGAGGGCCACCAGGCCCCCGAAGCTGTGTCCCAGGAGCACCTGGGGATGGGCGGGCAAAGCCAGGGCCGGGACACCATCCACCATCCGGGGGGCGGTGGGCGCATCATGATGCCGCTCCTGCCGCAGAAAGAGCGTCAGATCCTCCACGAAACCCCGGATGCCCTCGGCATCCCCTCGAATTCCCGCACTGCGGCCGAAACCCCGGTGGTCCATAGCCGAAACCGACCAGCCCAGGGAGTGGAGCCAATGGGCCGTATGGCGATAGCGTTCCGCATGCTCCCCATAGCCGTGGGAGAGCACTACGCGCCCCCTGGGACTGGGGTGCTCCCAGCGGCAGAAGGCCAGAGGCGCATTCCCCCGCCCAGGCATCACCCCCCGGAAGGAGGGCTCCAGGTCATCAGGGAGAAGGGTCGACAGGTCGCTCATCCCGAACAGGATAGCGAACCCGATAGCCCTAGCGTGTTTCAGGAAGTCCCCAGGCAGGCTAAAGTGGAGTTACACCCCGCCCAGCGGGGTCCTTTTCTGTTGCCGAGGGACCATGGATTTTGACAGCCTAATGCGGGCCAAGAACGAGCTGGAGCCGCGGGTGCGCCAGCTGGTGGCCCACCTGGACCCCGAGCGCAAGGCCCTTGAACTGGAACAGATCGAGGAGAAGGCCGCCGCACCGGGATTCTGGGATGATCCCGATGCCGCCAAGCCCGTGCTCAAGGCCCGGGGACTTCTCACGGATGACATCGCCACCGCCAAGCGCCTGAACGGGGGGCTGGACGATCTGGAAACGGCCCTGGAACTCTCCCGGGACGATGCAGACATGCTTGGGGAAGCGGAGGCCGTCGAGGTCACGCTCCGCCAATCTGTGGAAGGTGCCGAACTCCGCATGATGCTCAGCGGCGAGCTGGACCAGATGAACGCCATCGTGGCCATCGCGCCCGGGGCCGGCGGCACCGAAAGCTGCGACTGGGCCGCCATGCTCCTGCGCATGTATCTCCGCTACTGCGAGTCCAAGGGCTGGAAAACCGAGATGATCGATTACCAGGACGGCGATGAGGCGGGCGTCAAGGGCGCCACCTTCATCGTCACGGCACCCTATGCCTATGGCTACCTTCGGGCCGAGGCTGGGGTCCACCGTCTGGTGCGCATCTCCCCCTTCGACTCAGCCAAGCGCCGCCACACCAGCTTTGCCGCAGTCTATGTCAGCCCCGAACTGGACGACACCATCAATGTGGATATCCCGGACAAGGACCTGCGCATCGATGTCTTCCGGGCTTCAGGCGCCGGTGGCCAGCACGTGAACCGCACCGAATCCGCCGTGCGCTTCACCCACCTGCCCACGGGCATCGTGGTGAGCTGCCAGAACGAGCGCAGCCAGATCAAGAACCGCGCCACGGCCCTGAAGGTCCTCCAGGGCCGCCTCTACGAACTCCGGCTCCGGGAGCACGAGGCGAAGATCGCTGCCGCATCCGGCGAGAAGTCCGATGTGGCCTGGGGCAGCCAGATCCGTTCCTATGTCCTCCAGCCCTACCAGATGGTCAAAGATCACCGGACCAACTGGGAGACCAGCCAGACCCAGAAGGTCCTGGACGGCGACCTGGATGAATTCGTCCGCGCCCAGCTCCTGGCCAAGACCCTCAAGACCGAAGGCTGATCCATGCGCGCCATCGTTGCTTCCTTCCGCTTCCTCACCCGCATCCCCGTGCCCGGCCCCGAGACGCGGGTTGAGGATCTGGCCTGGGCTGTGGGCTGGTTCCCCCTGGTGGGGGGCGTGGTGGGGCTGGGCACGTCCGCCGTCTTCTTCTTCGCGCTTCGCCTCTGGCCTGCGACCGTGGCAGCGGTACTCGCCATTGCCTTCGGCCTTATGCTGACTGGCGGATTCCATGAGGATGGCCTCACGGACGCCACGGATGGCCTCGGGGGAGGCTGGACCCGGGAACGGATCCTCGAAATCATGAAGGACAGCCGCATCGGCGCCTATGGGTCCATGGCCCTCTGGGCCAGCCTGACCCTGCGCTGGGCCTGCCTCGTGGCCCTGGATCGCAAGGCCCTATGGCTCCTGCCCCTGGCCATGGTCTGGGGGCGCTGGTCCGTGTGCCTGATCCTGCGCCTCCTGCCCTCCATCAGCCAGGGTCTCGCCAAGGAGGTCCACAAGGATCTGAAATGGGGTGCCTTCGCCTTGGCGACAGCTCTCCTGGTGTTGGCCAACGCCCTGGCATGGTACTTCGGACTGAGATCCATTGGCCGGATCGGGCTCGCCGCCATCGGCACGACCCTGGTCTGGGTCATCTACCTCCGACACCGCCTGGGAGGCCATAGCGGCGACACCCTGGGAGCCGGGAATCAGTTCGCAGAAGCCGCCGCTCTCCTCGCGATGCTGGCCTCATGACGCCCCTCTTCCTGCTCCGCCACGGCCCCACGGTTGCCTCCCAGGGGGGGGCCCCCTGTGGCAGCCTTGATCTTCCCGTGATTGCCGAGGGCCAGGCCCAGTGGCCCCGGATCAAGGCGGAACTTCTGAGCAAGGGCATCGAGCGCGTCCTGACCTCGGACCTCCAGCGGGCCCGCCTCCATGCCGAGGACCTCGGTCTCCCCTGCCTGGTCCTGCCGGGCCTACGGGAACAGGCCTTTGGCGATTGGGAGGGCCTCCCCTGGTCCGAGATCAAGGGGGCCGACTACTTCTTCGCCAACACCGTCCAGGGCACTCCGCCCGGCGGCGAGTCCTTCGCCCGCTGTGCCAGCCGGGCCCTCATGGCTCTCCAGGGAGCCCTGGAAGGCGACCAGCCGACCCTCGTCCTGGCCCATGGCGGCTCGCTGCGCGCCATCCTGGCCCACTTCCTGGGGCTCACCCTGGACCGGGCCCTGGATCTGTCCTGGCAGCCCTTCGGCCTCACCCGCCTCGACGTCTATGGCCCCAATCGGGCCGTCCTGAGATACCACAACAGGTCCGTGGTCTGAGCCGTCGAGCCATCAAGTTCGGCGGGTTCACCGACCCTTACGTCCTGGCCAGGGGCTTTCAACGACGCTTCAAGCGCTCAGCACAGCTGTCGAATCGGAACTGAAGGGCCCAGTCCAGCGCAGTCTTGCCATTGTTGTCGGTGACCTTCCGGTCAGCATGCCGCTTCAACAGGGCCTCTACGGCCTCTTCGTGCCCATAGTACGCCGCTACGATGAGAGGGCTGATGCCGGGCTGGAAAGGCCCGTAGGCCTTGGACGACTTCAAGTTGGGATCGGCCTGGTGTTCAAGCAGAAGCACGACCGCGGGAATCTTCCCGTAATAGATCGCCCAGAGCAGGGGAGTCCACCCCCACTTGTCATAGGCATTGAGGTTCCCACCAGCCTTGATCAATTCGTTGAGCTTATCCGTGTCGCCTCGCATGGCGGCCTGGGAGAGCGCCGTAGAATCCGGCGCCACCGCAGTCGGCTTGGCGCCCCCCACCAGTTTGGAAGGCATCAACTTGGTGGGATTGAGCTTCGACCAGAATCCTTTGCGGGGCTCGGCAGGCGTGGCCTCTGACTCCCGGCTCAGCACCAGTCGGGCCTGGGTCCACTGCCCTTCCCTGATATCGAAAACCTGGGTTTCGACGCCATAGCCCGAGGCTTCGGCCCTAAGAGAAACCCGCCCCACGGGGAGATCCCGCAGGTTCAGGGCCTGGGCCGGGGAGGCCTCACCCACGGGACTGCCGTCCAGGTAGATCTTCGCAGCCACGTTCACGCTCACCTGGAGCCCCCCCAACAGCGCCGCAGCCACCGGAGGGGCCCCCAGGGGGCTCGGGAGCGGGGCAGGTTCAGGTGCCGGGGCCGCTTCCCGGAGGGGAGCTCCGGGCTTGAAGTAGAACTCCCCCAGGGCCTGGTCGTACAGGGCCGGGACCTGCTCCTGCCCCACGCCCTGCGCCAATCGGACCACCTCATCCCGGACATTCCGGAGGACCCGGTCCGCCGGAACCCCCGGCTTCGCGATCTCCTTGAGGAGGACCCGGGTGAAAAGCCCGTTGGGATTCCGATCCGAAGGTCCAAGGCTGTCCAGCGCCTGCTGCCCTGCCCCGGCCGAGTACAGTACCATCTGGCCCGTAGCGGCGGTGGTCACCGTCAAGCCGCGTCCGCCGATGGAACGCCCGGCGCCCTTGAAGGGGTTGTTCCGGCAGGCGTCGATGATGGCAAGTGAGAATCTGGCCTTCTGATCCTGCAGATCATCCAGCACCCGCTGCAAAGGCAGGGCCTCGTCCCGGACCTGATCCTCACTGTCGCCCCGGATATCCGTAGGCAGGAGGTAGTTCGATCCACCGATCTGAACCCCATGACCGGAGAAGAAGAAGACGGCGGCATCTCCTCCCTTCACCATGCCCTTGAAGGTCCGGATCGCATCTTTCATCCCCTTCTCATTGAGGTCCAGCCTGAGGATGACCCGGAACCCCATGCGTTCGAAGGTCTGGGCAATGGCCTTGGCGTCTCCCTTTGCGTTCTTGAGGGGACCCACATGCTGATAGGAGTCGTTCCCGATCACCAGGGCGATCCGATCGGGGCTAGGCCCCGCCGCGAAAAGCGACATCGCGCAGGCCAGGCTCAGTAGGTAGCGGATCAGCCGGAACATCGAAAACCCCATGGAGGATTTCTAGAATATAGGCCCAAATCGGCCGGTCCGGGTCCCGTCCCTCACATCCCTGGAACGGGGACGTGAGGGACGGAGGCGGCTCTGGGCTACCGCAGCTTCAGTGAGCTCAGGGCCAGCATGCTGCAGACAATGGCGGTGATCCAGAGGCGGATCACGACCTTGGTCTCCTGGAGCCCCCCCAGTTCCAAGTGGTGATGGAAGGGCGCCATGCGGAAGATGCGTTTGCCGCCCCGGAGCTTGAAGCTCCCCACCTGAAGGATGACGCTCACGGCCTCCCAGACAAAGACGCCGCCGGCGATCACCAGCAGGAGCTCCTGCTTGATCATGATGGCCACGGTGCCCAGGGCGCCGCCCAGGGCCAGGGAACCGGTATCCCCCATGAAGACTTCGGCGGGGTGGGCGTTGAACCAGAGGAAGCCCAGGGAGGCCCCGGCCATGGCCCCCATGAATACGGTCAGCTCAGCCCCACCTCCCACAAAGGGCACCATGAGGTAGGCGGCGATCTTGAAGTGCCCCGCCACGTAGGCCAGGATCGCGAAGGTGACGGCCACCACTAGGGTTCCGCCGATGGCCAGGCCATCGAGGCCATCCGTTAGGTTCACGGCGTTGCTGGTGCCCACCATGACCAGCCAGATCCAGGGCACCAGGAAGAAGCTGACATCGGGCTGGAAGCGCTTGAAGAAGGGCACGGAGAGCTGGCTGGTGTTGGCGCCCCGGAGACCGAAGTGCAGGACCAGGAAGGCCACCAGCAGGGAGATGAGGGTTAGGAGCACCATCTTCTGGCGGCTGCTCAGGCCGAGGTTCTGCTTCTTGAGGAGCTTCTGGGCATCATCGAAGGCCCCCACGATCCCGAAGCCCAGGAGGGAGAGCAGAGCCACCCAGATATGGAGGCTGCGCAGCTCGCACCAGAGCAGCGTGGAAACCAGGATGCAGCCCAGGATCAGGGCTCCACCCATGGTCGGGGTGCCGGCCTTCACCTGGTGGTGTTCAGGCCCCTCGGCCCGAATGTGCTGCCCCATCTTGAGGCGCTTGAGGGTCTCAATGACCCAGGGGCCCACGATGAGTGACAAGAGCATGGCCGTGGCGGCCGCCATGGCCGCCCGGAAGGTTACGTATCTGAAGACAGAAAAGCCGGGAAGATGGTCGCGCAGAAGCGCGAGAAGCCAAACGAGCATGCGGTCTATCCAAGAATGGTGGTTTCGTTGGTGCGGGTGCCCAGACGGGCCAGGAGCCAGGATACCGCGCGCTCCGATCGCCAGTAACGGCTACCTTTGACCAGGACCCTGGCCCCTGGAGGCACGGATCCCAGCCCTCCGGTATCGTCGCGGAGGGCCTCGAAGTCCGGATAGGCCCGGGCCCCGGCGCCAAAGCCAGCGGCCATGACCCCGGCCTGATCGCCGTACACCCACAGGCGTTGAAGCCCGAGGCGTGCGAGCCCCTCTCCGGTCTCCCGGTGGAGCCGCTCGGACTCAGCTCCCAGCTCCCGCATGCAGCCCAGGACCGCCACGGGCTCTCCGCCCGGCAGTTCCAGGAGGGAGGCTCCACAGGCCAGGATCGAAGCCTGACTGGCGTTGTAGCTCTCATCCATGAGCCAGCCCCCGCCTGGAAGTTCGTGGAGGCGTCCACGGCCTTCCTCAGGCTGGACCCGCCCAAGGCCCTCCACCACCTGCCCGGGATCGAATCCCGCCAGGATGGCGAGGCTGCCCGCCAGGGCCGCATTGCGGACCTGATGGGCGCCCCGGAGCTTGAGGAGGACCTCCAGGGGCCCTTGGGGGGTCAACAAGGTGAAGCGCTCCCCAAGGGGACCCAGGGAACGGGCGTCGCTCCAGCCCCAGGCACTGCCCTCACCCACCGCCACGGCCTTTGCGTGGCGGGCCCAGGGCTGAAGGCTGATCCAGCGGGCCCAGTCATCGGAGGCCAGATGCACCCAGGTGCCCCCGGGCCGGGTTCCGGCGACAATCTCACCCTTGGCCTGGGCGATGCCCCGCTGGCCTTCCACGAAGTTCTCGATATGGGCTGAGCCCACGTTGGTGATCAGAGAGAAGTCCAGGGGCGCGATCTCCGTCAGCCGGCGGATCTCCCCGGGGAAGCTCATGCCCATCTCGAGCACCACCGCAGGAGTGCCTTCAGGCAGGGAGGCCAGGGCCTCGGGCATCCCCAGAGTATTGTTGCGGTTCCCGGGGGTCTTCCAGGCGCCGGTGGCCCCGGCCAGCAACTCCTTGGTGCTGGTCTTGCCCACGGAGCCCGTCACGCCGAAAACCACCGGAGGTCGGAAGGCCGCCAGCCGGGCCTGGCCCCAGTCCTGAAGCGCCCGGGTCGTGTCCTCCACCACCAACTGAGGCACCGCGAGATCCAGTTCGTGATCCACCACCAGGGCCGCAGCCCCCTTGGAAAGAGCCTGGGAGGCGAACTCGTGGCCGTCCCGTTCGGCCCGAAGGGCCACGAAGCAGTTGCCGGGCTGAAGGGTGCGGGTGTCCAGGGAGAGTGCGCTGGGCACCACCGAAGAATCCCCCACCACGCGGGCATTCAGGTGGGAAGCAACTTGGGCCAGGGACCAGAGGGCAGGTGACGTCATGGTTTCATTGTCCCTCAATGCGCCCTGCGGCGCAGCTTGTCCTGCATGATCCCCAGAATGTCGGCATCGACGCCGGACATCCCCCGCTGGGCCAAGCGCCCCAGGTTCCGCAGGGAAGCCTCGCCATCCTCTCCCACGATGCCGTCGGTCCCCGGGATCCCTATCCCAGCCAGGGCCAGGCTGGCGGCCCGGAAGGCGGCATCCACCCCGGTCATGGTCTTGAGGGCGCACCCGATCTTAGCCCCGTCGCAGATCATTCCCGCCAGATTGCCCACCATGCTGTTGATGGCCAGCCCCACCTGGTGGAGATCCCCGCCCTCCATCAGCACGAGCCCCCCGGCCACACCGATGCCCGCCGCGTTGGCGGCCCCGCACACCGCCGAAAGAGTGCCCAGGTGGTGGGTCGTGGCGGCGGTCAGGAGACAGCCCATGGCCAGCGCCTCGTCCACGCGCGCCTGGGGCAGGCCGCGCTGCTCCCCATGCAGGGCCAGGGGCACCGCCAGGGTGATGCCCTTATTGCCGGAGCCGGAAAGGGACATCACGGGCAGAGGCTCACCGGACATGCGAGCGTAGACACCCGCGCTCACCAGACTGGAGATGGAGGCGCTCCCCTGCTCCCCCAGAGTGCGGATATCCATCAGTCCCAGACCGTGCCGGGCCATGGCCAGATTGCAGGCTGCTCCCTCCCGGAGACGGCCCCGGTCTGCGTCCGTGAGCTGCGCAGCCATGGCAGCCATGGCCTCCAGGCCCAGGGAGGCCGCCATGGCCCTGCAATCGGGGTGCTCCGAGGCCCCCTCACCGTCTTCCGCCAGCATCACCTGCCCATCGGCCTCCAGGCGTACCAGCCGCGTGTGCTCCCGATCCATGACAGCCCGGCCCACGCCACTCTCCCGGACCACCATCACATCGATGCGAAGGGCTTCCCGGGTGGCATCCACATCCACCTGGACCCCTTGGCGCTCCAGCAGGTCCTGGGCCTGGACCAGGATCTCCGGGGTCACCTCCTCGAAACAGCGCAAGCCGGAGCGGCCATCCGGCAGATGGGCCCCCACGGCCAGGGCCCAGAGCAGGCCGGTGCGGTGCCCGGTATTGGGGAGCCCCACGGCGAAACAGTTCTTGTAGGTGCGCGGATCACAGACCAGCCGGACCATCCGTACCACGCCCCTGCCCTGGCTGGCGGCCAGGGCCGTCGCATGGGCCACGGCGGCGGGTTCGGTGCAGCCGAGGGCAAGCACCCATTCGGCCTCCAGGAATTCACTCAGGAGCATGTTACCTCCAGAAAAGATCAGGCTTTGGCGGCTGCACGGCGCAGACGGTCCCTGAGGGCCATCCACGCCTCCCCATCCGGAGGTATTTCCATCAGGATCCGATCCACCCCCGCCGCATCCAGGTCGTGCAGAAGTGCGTACAGAGCGGCCATAGCCCCCTCCGCATTCCCGGGAAGGAGCCTCTGCTCGCCACCCCCGGAGCCCGGGAGTGGAGTGCCGAAGGTCACGAGGACCACCCTGTTTCCACCTTCCTGGCTCCGGGCCAGGAGCGAGGGCCGGGGCAGCAGTTCCAGGTGTGCCTTGGGGGCGTAGTGGCGGGAAGCCATGCCGGGGGCGGCCTGGACCGTGCCATCCGCCACGGCTCCCGACCACACCTCAATGGGCCCCACCAGGGCCTCCAGGAGGCTGGGAGCCAGAGGACCCGGGCGCAGCACCCGGAAGGGGCGTCGGCTCAGATCCAGGATGGTGGATTCGACCCCCGCCTTGGTGGGACCGCCATCCAGCACCAGATCCACCCGGCTCCCCAGGCTCTTGACCACATGCTCGGCCCGGCTGGGGGAGATGCCCTGGGAACGGTTGGCGCTGGGGGCCGCCAGGGGCCTTCCGGTGGCCCGGATCAGGGCCAGGGCCACGGGATGGGCGGGACAGCGAAGGGCCACAGTGGGATTCCCGGCCCGGACGATCTCAGGAATATGGGGAGCCGCCGCCAGCACCATGGTCAGGGGCCCGGGCCAGAAGCGCTCCGCCAGCACCTGGGCCTCGGGGGGCCACGAGGCCACCAGGGCTCTGGCCCCGTCGATATCCGCCACGTGGAGGATCAGGGGATTGTTGGAGGGTCGTCCCTTGGCGGTATAGATGCGGGCCACGGCCTCGGGATTGAGCCCATCCGCCCCCAGGCCGTAAACCGTTTCCGTGGGGAAGGCCACCAGGCCGCCGGAGCGGAGGACGGCGGCGGCCTCGGCGATGGAGGGTTCCGTGGCCGGAAGGCAGCGACTCGGGGGAACATCCGGAGAACAGGAATTCACTCGCCAGCCTTGGTCAGCAGTCTTGTGACGTCACGGGATAGAACGGGAAGATGTGTCGTTCTGAGGTCCCAGAGGATGCTGTCATCACGCGACACGGAATGCCTCACGCTCGACCTGCGGACGCAACGCGGGTTTCAAGGACGTTGTGGTTACGAGATCCACTGAAACCCCCAACCACTCCTCCAATGCAAACTTGGCGTCCATGTAGTCCAGAAAGGAGGGCGATCCTTCAAATTCAACAAGCAGATCAACATCCGAGTCTGCCCGAGCTTCATCCCGGGCTACGGAACCAAACAACGAAAGCGAACGGATATGGAACTGAACCATGTCCTCCCGATGGGCCTGGAGGCAGGCGATCACCTTTTCACGATGCATGGAACCTCCTCCCAGGGTGATCACCACATTATGCCAGCGATCATTCCGCCCAGGGCCTTGGCACCGAGCCTCCGGCCAGCACGGCCTCCACGGCCCCCCGATCGCTGTAAGGGAACTTCTGCCCCAGGATCTCCTGGTAGGGCTCATGCCCCTTCCCCGCCAGCAGCAGCAGGTCCCCGGGACGGCAGGCCGCCAGCGCCGCCTCCACCGCCAGGGCCCGGTCCAGGATGCGGTGGTAGCGCTCCGCATCGTTCCGGATGTCCTGGGGAATGCCCAGGGCCGCATCGTCCAGGATCTGCTCCAGGTCCTCGCTGCGGCTATTGTCCGAGGTGTGCCAGATCACGTCGGCCGCCAGGGCCACCGCCGCCGCCATGGGGGCCCGCTTGGTGCGGTCCCGGTCCCCGCCGCACCCGAAGAGGACGTGCAGGCGGCCCCCGGGGGGCAGGAGATCCCTGCCAGCTGCCAGGAGCTTTTCCAGGGCATCCGGCGTGTGGGCGTAGTCCACCATCACACCGAAGGCCTGACCGCAGTCCACCCGATCCAGGCGGCCGGGGGCACCTTTCAGGGAGGGGACGGCCCGCACCAGGGCCTCCATCTCGAAGCCCGCCTCGGCGCAGACCGCCAGGGCTCCCACCAGGTTGTAGACATTGAAGCGCCCCAGAAGGGGGCTCTGGATCTCCCAGTTGCCCTGGGGGGCCTCCAGGCGGAAGGAGGTGCCCGTCGGGCTGAGGACCAGCTCCGACAGACGATAGGAGGCGGTGGCGGAAGCGCCGAAGCCGATGAGTCCGGGGGCTTCCTCCAGAAGGCGCACGCCGTAGGGGTCATCGGCGTTGACCAGGCCCTTCTCGCACTGGTCGAAGAGGCGGATCTTGGCCTGGAAATAGGACTCCAGGTCGCCGTGAAAATCCAGATGATCCTGGGTGAGGTTGGTGAAGAGTCCCACCCGGAAACGGGCTCCGTGGACCCGGGCGAGGCTGAGGGCGTGGCTGGAAACCTCCACCGCAAGGGCCCGGTCACCGGAGTCGGCGGCTTTTCGGATCCAGCGGTAGAAGACGGGGCTTTCCGGGGAGGTCCGGGTGGCCTCCTCTTCATCTCCCCCGGCGGCCAGCAGCACCGTGCCGATGAGGCCGCAGCCGTGACCGATCCCCCTGAGGAGCTGGCGGATCAGCATGGTGGTGGTGGTCTTGCCGTTGGTGCCGGTCACACCCAGCAGGGCAAGACGCTCGTCAGGGGTTCCCTGGACCATCCGCGCAGCCGTGGCCATCTGGGTCCGGGCTTCGTCCAGACGCGCAAAGGCGATATCCGGCGCCAAATCGGGAAACCATCGGTCCCCCAGGATGCCGACAGCCCCGCGCTCCAGGGCCTTGGGGATGAAGTCGCCCCCATCCGAATGCTCGCCCTTGAGGGCCACGAAGACGCAACCCGGGCCAACCTCCCGGCTATCGCAGGTCAGGTCCCGGACCTCCACATCCAGGGGTCCGTGACCCGGCAGCCTCAGGCATTCGACGATGTCTCTGAAATTCATGGTCCCCTCAGGACAAGGCGCACAGGCTTCCCGGGTTCCAGGGCCGCCCCGGGCTCGGGGCTCTGCTCGGCCACCACAAAGGCACGGGACTGAGCGGCCCCCGCCCCTTCGACCCGGGGGCTTCCACCGGCCATCACGATGCGCTGAATGGCGCTCTTGAGGGCCAGGTTCCGCACATCCGGCACCTTGCCGACTTCCACGTGGACCACCGCTTCATCGGTCTCGCTGACCGGCCAGTCCCGCAGAGACAGCTTCAGGTCCGGGTTCTGTTCCTCGCCCCCCAGAGTCCGATAGCGCATGATGCCGTCGCCGATCTTCTTGAAGAGGGGGGCCGCAACGGTGCCGCCGTAGGCCCCGCCCGCAGGATCGTCGAGCATGAAGAGCATGCCGAACTGGGGTTTGTCCGCCGGAAAGAAGCCCAGGAAGGAGGCGTAGTGATGGCCCCTTACGTATTTACCATTTATCACTTTCCATGCCGTGCCGGTCTTTCCGAAGGCCTCCACCCCGCCGTCCAGTTTGGCGTTCTTGGCGGTGCCGTTGGTGATGACGCCCTTCAGGGCCTCCCGCATCATGGCCGAAGTCTCTTCACTGAGGACCTGATTGCGCACCTTGGGACGGTTCTCCTGGAGCATCACCCCCTGGTCATTGAATATCTTCTGCACCAGGTAGGGCTGCATGAGCTTGCCGCCGTTGGCCACGGCGCAGCCCGCCACCAGGACCTGCAGGGGTGACACAGAAAGCCCATAGCCATAGGACATGGTGGGCTGGGTGGTGCCGGACCAGCGGTCAGGCGAAAGCAGGCGCCCGGCGGTCTCGCCCGGGAAGTTCAGTCCCGTGAGCTCTCCGAATCCGAACTTCCGCAGGTATTGGTAATGCGTGGCCGGATCCAGGCGGACGCCGATCTTGGCGGCACCGATATTGGAGCTCTGCCAGAGTATCTCTTCGAAGGTGAGCATTCCGTGATTGTGTGTGTCCGATATGGTCAGGCCACCACCAAAGTTCCAGCGCCCGCCCTCGCAGTTCACCTTCTCGCCGAGGTGAACCTTGCGCTCCTCCAGGGCCATGGCCAGGGTGAAGACCTTCATGGTAGAGCCCGGCTCGTAGCTGTCCTCCACGGGGTGGACCTTCCGGGCCTCCTTGCCCCGCTCAACCTCGGCGCGGTATTCCTCCCGCTCCCCGGCACTCCACTCACTCTCACTGCGGTTCATGAACTTCTTGGGAATGATGTGGTTGGGATCGAAGAAGGGGGTCCCCGCCATGGCCAGAATCTCACCGGTGTTGGGATCCATGACGACGGCATAGGCCGTCTTGGGGCGACTGAGCCGCACTCCTTCCTCCAGCGCCTCCTCAACGATGTGTTGGATGGTGGAATCAATGGTGAGCTGGAGGGTGGAGCCGTTGACGGGAATCTGGGAGTAGTTCTCCTGAAGGATCAGGAGGCGCCCCTTGGCGTCCCGGGGGGCCACCAGCTCACCGGGCTTGCCTGCGAGCTGATCGTTGAAGGTCCGTTCGACTCCCAACTGGCCGATCCCATCGATATTGGTGAAGCCCAGGATCTGGCAGGCCAGGCTCCCCCGGGGGTACTGGCGCTTGAACTCCGGCAGGAATTCGACCCCTTCCAGCTTCAGGGCCTTGATGGTGGCCGCTTTGGCGGGTCCCATGTGGCGCTCGATCCAGACAAAGGGCTTCTTGCGCAGCAGCTTCTCCATCACGGCCTTGGCCGGGACGTCCAGGATGGGCGCCAGCTGGTTGGCCACCTCCTGGGCCGCCTCCCGATTGGGCTCGCCCCAGACCCGTTCCTGGCCCCGACCGGCCTTGTAGTCCGGATAGAAGGCCGGAGGATTGCAGAAAAGACTTTCCAGACGCATGGAAATGGCCAGGGACACCCCACGGCGATCCCGCAGTTCGCCCCGGATGGGGGGAATGGGGACTTCCACATTGTGCTGCTGCGAGGCCCTGGCCTGGTACCGGCGGTGCTCCACCACCTGGAGCCAGAGGAGCCGCAGGACGATGGCGAAGGCCCAGACGAACACGGGCCACATGATCCAGGGGAGACGGGCAACGGTGAGTTCCTGAGCCTCTGGCCTCCCAAGAAGGTGGCGGGGAGTCCTGGCTCCGGTGCTAAGCAGTTTTCCTAGTGCCAAACGAAACGACCTCAATCCCGGCATGGGGGGAATCCTTCATGGTAGCCAATCCGGCGCCGCATTTCAGGGATGAAGGCGCGGCGTCCCCGATGCTGGATAAACCCGACAAAAAGAGTAAACTTTTAAAACCGAGGTGCTGCATGCCCAAAGTCGTGAACATCGAACCCACGCCCAATCCCGATGCCCTCAAGTTCGTTACGGAAAGCCCCTTGCTGAAAAAGGGCATCCGCTCCTTCCGCGACTTCGGAAGCGCCGTGGGGGACCCCCTGGCCTCCGGCATCTTCGCCCAGGGCAAGATCACCTCGGTCTTCTACATGGACCGCTTCGTCACCGTGAACAAGGATCCGGACGCCGACTGGAGCGATCTCATCGACCCCATCTGCGAACTGGTGGAGGACTTCCAGGCCGAGGAAGGCGAAGCCCACGCTCCCTCCTCAGGTGGCAGCGTGGACGAGAAGCTGGCCCGGATCGAGGCCGTGATCGACCAACGGATACGTCCCGGCCTGGCCGGTGACGGCGGAGGCCTGGAGATCCTCTCCTTCGACGGCACCGTCCTGGAGATCCAGTACCAGGGCGCCTGCGGCTCCTGCCCCAGCGCCGCCGGAGGCACCCTCAACTTCATCGAAGGAATCCTCCAGGACGAAGTGGATCCGAACATCCGGGTACTGAGCTACTGAACCGGGGCGGCCTCCTGCAGTTCCCGCACGAACAGCTCCGGATCAAATCGCTGGGGCAACTCACGGTGGTATCCCCGGACCCAGGCCTTGTCATTGACAAGGATGAAGGGAATGGCGCGCTTTCCGGTCTCACGCTCCAGCTTTTCCGCCGCCCCTTCCACCATCTCGATGTTGACCTTGGCATACTTCAGGCCGGAAGCCTGGAGCCAGCGGTCCAGACGCGTGCAGTCCGGGCACCAGGTGGCGGTATAGACCTTGAGATCCAGGGCATCCAGGCTGGGATAGTCGCTCATGCATTCACCAAGAAGGCCCCCATGACGGGGGCCTTCAATTTACCACCAGACAAGGATCAGACCGTCTTTCCCTTGCAGGTGCCACGGGTGCCCAGGACCAGGAAGAGGGCGATCACGTCCACCCCGATGAAGATGACGTAAGCGGCGGAGAGGGTGTGGAACTTGGCCATGGCGAAGCCCATGATCGGGAAGCAGAGGGTGCGGATGATGATCGAGAAAGGAATCACCAGCCGGAAGGCCGCGGAGAAGTCGTAGCGGCCATACACCGTGCTCACCATCGAGGTGATCAGGTTCTTGATGCCCCCCAGACCGATGCCCACGAAGATGATGGTGATGAAGGTCATGACCTGGTTGCCGGTCTGGGTGATGAGCAGGATCAACGTCAGGATATACATCAGGCCATAGATGAAGCTGGCCTTCTTGGTGCCCAGCTTCTGGTCCAGCCAGCCCCAGACCAGGCCGCCCGGGATGGCGCAGAGGGCGGCGATGGACAGGAAGGCGATGGCCTTGGGCAGGGGGTACCCGATGCTGGTGAGACGGGGCACCAGCTGGACCACGATGCCGACCGTCACCATCCAGAGGGCACCCCAACCGGCGGCGATGAGCCACATGTCCTTATCCTTGAGGAGACGCTTGACAGTGAAGGGGCTCTCGTAGTTCTCCAGATCCTCAAGAGAGGCGCGGTTCTCGTTGGGGTCGTTATCGGGGTAGCAGCCGATCTGCTCGGGGTTGTCCCGCACCACGAGGTAGCCCACCAGGGCGGCCACCAGGAAGATGACGGCCCAGATGGAAGTGGAGTTGGCGATGCCGAAGCGATGGAACATGAAGGCGATCAAGGGAACGAAAACGGCCGAGGCCAGGGGGAAGCCCGCCGTCGCGATGGCCAGGGCCATGCCCTTCTTCCGGGGGAACCAGTTGTTCATCAGGGTTCCCGGAGCGATGAAGCCGAAGCCCGCCATGAAGAAGTTCATGACCATGAAGACCACCGCGAATTCCCACAGGGTCGTGATCCGGCCGAACCAGAGAATGACGGCCGCCGATGCGATGAGCGTCACGGTGATGACAAAGCGAGGACCCTTCTTGATGATCAACTGACCGAAGAAGCCACAACCCACCACACTCATGATGCCGCCAGGGGCCACCAGTGTCAGGAGCTTGCCCACATCCCAGCCGTTCTTGGCGGCGAAAGCGGGGGTGAAGATGTTGATGCCATCCGCGCACCAGCCTGCCATGGCGAAGTACATGAAGATGGAGAAGATAATCATTCTCCAGCCCGCAGCGCCAAAGCCCGTGCGGGCTCCGGACGGACTCTCCTGAGGCGAAGATTCGCTCTGGGACACTTAAGCCTCCTTAATTGGAATACAGCTTTTAGCCTGATGACTAAATGTAACCCAGTGACCCATATCACATCAAGAAGTATTACAAAACCTTGCGACCATATGGCCGTACAAAACAGAATCAGGCCGCCCCCTGCGGCCTGATTCCAAATTCCGTTCAGAAAATCAGTGAGTCTTGCCCTTGCAGGTGCCGCGGGTGAGGACGATGAGTCCCAGGGCGATGATGTCCACGACAATGAACATGGCGTAGGCTCCCGACAGGCTCTTGAAGACCGCCAGGGCAATGCCCATGATCAGGAAGGCCAGGGTGCGCACAATGAGGGAGATGGGCACCACCAGACGGTAGGCGGAGCCGAAATCGAAGCGACCGTACACCGTGCTGACCATGGAGGTCAGGAGATTCTTGATGCCACCCAGGCCGATGCCCACAAAGACGACGGTCATGAAAGTCAGGGCGTAGTTCTTGGTCTGATAGATGAGCAGGAACAGGGTGATGATGTAGAGCACGCCGTAGATGAAGCTGGCGGTCTTGGTGCCGAATTTCTGGTCAAGCCAGCCCCAGAGCAGACCGCCGGGAATGGCGCAGACGGCGGCGGCGGAGAGCAGGGCGATGGAGGACTGCTGGGAGTAGCCGATGCTCATCAGACGGGGCACAAGCTGCACCACGATGCCCATGGTCACCATCCAGAGACAGCCCCAGCCGAAGGAGATGAGCCACATGTCGCGGTCTTTCAGGAGCCGCTTGACGGTGAAGGGGCTCACGTAGCTGTCCAGGTCTTCCACGGAGGCCCGCTCCTCGGTGGGATCGTTATCCGGGTAGCACCCAATCTGCTCCGGGTTGTCCTTCACCACCAGGAAGCCGAGCACGGCAGCCGCCAGGAAGATGACGCCCCAGACCGAGGTGGCCAGGGTGATCCCAAGGCGGTTGAACATGAGGGCGATCAGGGGGACGAAAACCGCCGTAGCCAGAGGGAAACCCGTGGTGGCCACCGCCAGGGCCATGCCCTTCTTCCGGGGGAACCAGTTGTTCATCAGGGTCCCGGGTGCGATGAACCCGAAGCCCGAGGCGAAGAAGTTGATGGCCATGAAGGAGAGGGCAAACTCCGCGAGGCTGCTGATGCGGCCGAACCAGATTACGGAGGCGGCGGAACAGACCAGACAGAGGGTCAACACGAAGCGCGGCCCCTTCTTGACCACCAGCTGGCCAAAGAAACCTGCGCCCACCACACCCATCAGGCCGCCAGGGGCCACGAGGGAGAGGAGCTTGGCCTGATCCCAGCCGTTCCTGCTGGCAAAAGCAGGGGTGAAGATGTTGATGCCATCCGCCACCCACCCCGCGTAGGCGAAGTACATCAGCATGGAGAAGATGATCATGCCCCAGCCATAGCTGCCGAAGCCGGTCCCGGATTTTCCGGGGTTCGCTGCAATCGCGGTGTTATCGATGCTCATAGGAGCTCCCTTAATTAAATGACGCGCGTGGCTCAGCGGTAGTCTTCAAGCTTGTCGATGATGTGAGCGTTCTCGGCGTAGACTCCAGGCAGGATGGCCGCCAGGTTGTGGTATTCCTTGGGGCAGTGGTAGACGAGGCCCTTGGCCAGGCCTTCCACCACTTCCGTCGGCACCTGGGTACCCACCCGGACCGGCTTGCCATCCACCATGTTCCAGCCGATCCAGAAGCGGCTCCGGAGTTCCACACCGCCCGGGATGTCCCGCGCCACGTGGGAGAAGCAGACCAGCCGATCCCCCCCGTGGGGTCCCAGGTTGGCACTGATGGCCGTGCAGGCGCCCTTCTCGAAGGCGGCCATGTCATAGCCGAAAGTCATCGGTGAGACAAAGGCGATATCGAGGACCATGCACCCCGTACCGACATCCTCGGTGACGATGTCAGTCGTGTCCCAGCCCCGCTCCTTGATGCTCAGGCTGGGATCCAATCGGCGCTCCAGACACTCCGGGGCGACCTGGACATCGTAGTGATCATCGGCATCCCAGATGGCATAGCGCAGCCCCCGGAGACCGTGCCAGTAGAACCACCACTCCAGCATCTCAGCAGTGACACCGGGCATCTTCGTCAGTCCGGCCACGAAGGCGCTACCGTCCGGCATCATGCACCAGCCCCGTTCCACCGAAAGGTAGCCGGGCTTGAGGAGATCATTGCGATTCTCGAGAAGCAGGGCGTCGCTGGGGTCGATGGGGCCCTTGTCCAGGAGTTCATAGATCTCCTGGGGCGCCGGGGTGATGGGTCGGTCGAACCACTTGGCGTAGGGCTGAGCCTTATCGGATTCACTTAAGACACGTCGCATAAAGGACCTCAAAAACGGGCATGCTGCGCCCAGGTAGAAGAATGCCGACCGAAAAACCCAACGGTTTATCGGATAGCCCAAAAGATTCAGCGAAGGGAATCTCCCCGCAGATCAGGTTTGACCTTCTATTGCAGAGACCGTGCCAAGGTCAATATGGGACCCAAACCAGTGCATGGAAGAGACTTAAAAAAAACATTACAAAAAGACTGTGGACGCCATGCAGACTAACTGAACATGTGTAAGGATTACATGTTCAATATCCAAGAACTTGCCTCATACCCAGGGAGCATTAGGATGCACTTCGAACTGAGTCCGGAGGATCTGAAAACCCGGGGAGGCCTACTGGATCAGTTCCTCGAGATCGTATTTGACGCTTCCATCATCATTGATGCCAACAGTACCATCCTATTCAACACCCGGAAATCCGCGGAGTTCGTCGGAAAGTCCCAGCAGGAGGCCGCCGGTAGGCACATCAGCTTCCTGGACCCCACCACCCCCTTCTCCAAGGTCCTGGCCTCAGGCCGGGAGGAACGGGGCATCCTGGTGGTCATCAACGGTCGGAAGTGTATGTCGGACATCTACCCGGTCATCTGGCAGGGAAAGGTCATCGGGGCCATCGGTGCCCTGCTCTTCCGCAGCATGAGCGGCCTGAAGAAGATCATCGCCAGCCTCAACGAGAACCAGGGCGGCGAGAGCCTGGACATCTACAACGCCGTAGCCCGCATCGACTCCAACTACACCTTCGATGACTTCATCGGTGAGAGCGCCGTCACACGCAAGCTCATCACCCACTGCCGCAACGTGGCCCGGAAGCAGGTCCACCCCATCCTGATCCTGGGCGAAACGGGCACCGGCAAGGAGATCCTGGCCAGCGCCTTCCACTCGGAGAACCTTGGCTCCACCTTCAGCCCATTCGTGAAGATCAACTGCACGGCCATCCCCAACGAGCTCCTGGAGTCCGAACTCTTCGGCCATGAGAAGGGGGCCTTCACCGGGGCCGTGGCCGCCAAGAAAGGCAAGTTCGAGCTGGCTTCCGGAGGCTCCATTCTCCTGGACGAAATCGGGGACATGGACCTCCGCCTCCAGAGCAAACTCCTGCGAGTGCTGGAGGAGGGCGAGTACGAACACATCGGCGGCACCAAGGTCCTTCCCCTCAACGCCCGGGTCATCGCCTCCACCAACCATGAGCTCCGGGAGAGCTGCAAGAGCGGAAAGTTCCGCCCGGATCTTTACTACCGCCTCAGCACGGCGGAAATCCGCATCCCCCCCCTCCGGGAGCGGAAGGAGGATATCCCACTCCTGGCCAAGCATCTGATCGCCAAGGCCAACCTCCACATGACCCTTTCCTCCAGCGCGCTGGAAGTCCTGATGAGCTACCACTGGCCCGGCAATGTCCGGGAACTGCGCAATGCCCTCACCTGGCTGAGCGTGCTTGAGTCGGATCTGGATATTTCCGCCGAAGACGTGCGCCAGGTTCTGGCGGATCGCCTGGAGGGCGAACTACAGACCCCCAACAGGCACCCGTCCAAGCCCCTGGAGGGAGCCGAACGGGCCGCTCTCCTGCAAACCCTGGAGCGCAACAACTTCAATCTGTCCCTGGCAGCCAAACAGCTGGGGGTAAGCCGCACGACCCTCTACAGCAAGATCAGGAAGCACGGCATCCAGATCCGGAAATCGCAGGCCTGACCCTGGCGAGGGACCTCCGGAGGCCGAACCTTAGAGGGAAGACCCAGGCCGCTTTGAGGACTCCATGACCAAGCCGCGCCGCACGGAAAGACATACCCGCCCGCGGGAGAACGGCCTGCGGACCGACCACCTGAGCGCCCTGGGCGCACTGGTGGAGAAGGCCTTCCCGAACCCAGGCGAGCTCTTCTGCCACGGCCTGGAACTCCTGGTTCAGCAGCTCGGCGTAGAAAGGGCTGTGATGACGCGCCTGGGGGACCTGGGATTCGAAGCCTTCTGGTGGGCCACCGCGGATGGGAGCCTGCCGGACCCCAGCATCCACCGGGTCAGCGAGGGCTTCTGCCCCAGGGTCCTGGAGGCGCCCACTCGTACCCTGGTCATCAAGGATGCAACCCTGGACCCCCACTGGAAGAACCACAGCGGTTGGAAGACCCTGGGTATCAGGGCCTACATCGGTGCCCCCCTGCGCCAGACCGGCAAGATCATCGGCACCCTAAACGTTCAGAGCACCCGCCCCAAGGAGTTCTCCCGGGCAGAGGTCGCCATGGTCAACGCCATGGCCAATCTCTTCAGCAAGACCCTGGAAGTGGAGACCCTGAAGCAGGAACTCCGCATGACCCGGGACGCCCTGGATCTCACGACCGCAGTCGTGGAGGACAGCGCCCTGGAGTGCTATGACTCGGGTCTCCCCAACATGCATTACCTCGACATCTGGCTGAAGGCCAACCTTTACCTGGCCCGGCGTCGCGGGGAGTGCATGAGTGTGGTGCGCTGGGACCTCCCCCTCTCCCGGGAATCCGCCAAGCAGCTCAAGACCGTGGCCGATGCCCTGCGGGGTGAGGATCTGCTGGTGGACATGGGCCACGACAAGTTCCTGCTTCTCCTGCCCCGGACCCCAAAAGATGGTGCCCAGATCCTGCTGGAGCGCATCCGCGCCCGAATCGGAGCGGTACCCATGGGGGCCACCCTCTGGGACCCAGCCCGGGACCCGGACCGTCAGGATTTCACCGCCCACCATGCAGTCCACCGCGCCCAGGAGGCCCTCAAGGTGGCCACGGGAACCGAAGAGACCTGGATGATCGAGGATGTGCCCCTGCAGGAGTAGGGTTCAGGCCAGCAGTTCCCTGACCAGTTCGGGCACCGTGACCGTGGCCGGGCCGCTGCGGTGCTCCGAAAAGGCACTGGCCACCTGCGAGGCCTCCAGGTTCAGCTCGATGCGCCGCGCAGTCCTGGGGACCATGCGCACGAAGCCCGCCGCCGGATAGACGTTACCTGAGGTGCCGATGGCCAGGAAGATACCGCAGCGCTCCAGCGCCTCGCCGATGCGATCCATCTCCAGGGGCATCTCCCCGAACCAGACGATGTGGGGGCGAAGCTCCCCAAGGGCCCGGCAGCTCGGGCAGGGAGTCATGGCCCCCAGGTCTTCCTCCCAGCGGAAGACGCCACCGCAGCGCTGGCACCTGGCCTTGTGCAGTTCGCCATGCATATGGATGAGGGATTGGTTCCCGGCCCGGTCATGGAGATCATCCACGTTCTGGGTCACCAGAAGGAAGTCTCCCCGCCAGCTCTTTTCCAGCTCGGCCAGGGCCAAGTGGGCCGCATTGGGGACCACGGTCCCCAGCTGCCGGCGGCGGTCGTTGTAAAAGCGCTGCACCAACTCTGGGTTCCGTTCGAAGCCCTCGGGGGTGGCCACATCCTCAATGCGGTGCTCCTCCCACAGTCCGTCCGAGGCCCGGAAAGTCCGGAGCCCGCTCTCGGCGCTGATGCCAGCGCCGGTGAGGATGACGAGGGAGGGATGCCCAGCGCCCATCAGAGCCCGAGACGGTCCAGCTTGTCGGGGCGGTCCCGCCAGCCCTCGTCGACCTTGATGTGGAGGTCCAGCCGCACAGGGCGCTGAAGAAGCTTCTTCAGCTCCCGCTGGGCGCTCTGACGGATATCCCGGATCATCTCGCCGCCCGAGCCCAGGAGGATCTTGCGATGCCCTGGCCGTTCAACCAGAATCTCGACCTCGAGATAGAGCCCGGTGGGATCCAGATCTTCGGGGAAGTCATCGTGCCCCGCTTCGATCCAGCGGCTGATGACCACGGCCACGCCGTGGGGCACTTCCTCCCGGGTCTTGCGGAGGACCTTCTCACGGATGAACTCAGCCGCCATGCCCCGCTCGGTCTGATCCGTGAAGGATTCCTCGTCGAACTGCCAATCGCCCACCGGCGCATCCCGCTCCATGGTGGCCCAGAGGGGTTCCAGGTTCTGCGAGAGCTTGGCGCCCACCGGCAGGATCTCCCGGAATTCCATCAGATCCTTGTAGGCGACGATCTTCTCCAGGAGTCGCCCCTTGGAGAGGAGATCGATCTTGTTCAATACCAGGTAGACAGGCTGCTGGGCAGTCTTGAGGCGCTTCGCCAGCTCCTGTTCCCCGGGCCCCAGGAAGCCATCGGCATCCACCACCCACAGGATCAGGTCGGCATCCGACAGGACCGTATCGACGTGCTGGAGCATGCGGAAGTTGAGGGCATGCTCGGCCTTGTGGACGCCCGGGGTGTCCAGGAAGGCCAGCTGGGTCGCTCCCCGCTGGACCACGCCGAGGATGCGCCCCCGGGTGGTCTGGGGCATCTGACTCACCGCCGCCACCTTCTCCCCCACCAGGGCATTGAGAAGGGTGGACTTGCCCGAATTGGGCAAGCCCACCAGGGCAACGGCAGCGTACTTGGTTTCTGGCATGGAGGTCCTTAGGAAGGAGAAAACTTTATTGTAACCGTTCCCCGCTCCCCGGGAACGCCTAGAGCGTCCCGCACCTCAGGCCCCAGAGGGCCCTGCTATTTGGCGGCCTCGGACTTCTTCTCGCAGGCCTTCTTGGCCGGGCAGGTTTGGGCATCCGCCTTCGGGCACTTGGTGGCCTCCTTGCACTCAACAGCTTTGGGGCATTCAGCGGCCTTCTTGCACTCGGCGGGCTTGTCCGCTGCGACAACAGCAAAAGCGAAGGCACTCATCAGGGCGAGGGATAGAATTTTTTTCATGGGATTCTCCAAAAAGAAGGGTCGAACGGGGTTCAACCCCGGTGGATGCCGCGCTCGGCTTCGCGGATGAACTGCATGAGGTAGGCGACTTCAGGAACCTGATCGGCCCCCTCGTCCGTGAGCTTCTGGAGGGCTTCCTCCAGACGGAGCTGCTGGCGGAAGAGAACGCGGTGGGCGTGGGACAGGGCATCGATGGTCTCCTGGGAGAAGCCCCGACGCTGCAGCCCCAGACTATTGACCCCGTAGCTCTTGACCTCCCGCATGCCCACGGTCTTCATGAAAGGCATGACGTCCATGGTCAGGACGGTATACCCCCCGGTGAAGGCGTGGTCACCCATCCGGCAGAACTGGTGGACGGCGGAGTAGGCACCAAGAATGGCACCGTTCCCCACGGTCACGTGCCCCGCCAGGCTGCTCTGATGGGCCAGGATGCACTGGCTGCCCACCTGGCAGTCATGGCCCACATGGGCCCCCACCTGCATCAGATTGTCGTCGCCAAAGCGAGTGATGCCGCCGCCATGCTCGGTCCCCCGATGGAGGGTGCAGTTCTCGCGGATGGTATTGCGGTGGCCCACCACCAGCCGGGTGGCGCCTCCCTGGTACTTCAGATCCTGGGGATCCATGCCCACGGCGCAATGGGGGAATAGCAGATTGTCCTCACCGATTTCGGTGTGGGGACCGACGACCACATGGCTCCGCAGACGCGTGCCCCGGCCGATCCGGGCACCCTCCTCCACGACGCAGAAGGGGCCGATGACCACCCCGTCGGCCAGTTCCGCCTTGGGACTGACCACGGATGAGGGATGGATCTCGATGCTCATCAGGCCTTCTCCCCGGGAACATCCATCAGCATGCACATGAAATCGGCCTCGGCGGCCCGCTGGCCGTCCACGAAGGCCTCTCCCCGCATCTTGCAGATCCTGCCCTTGAGGCTCACGAGCTTGACTTCCATCACCAGCTGATCGCCGGGCACCACGGTCTTGCGGAACTTCACGTTATCGATGGCCATGAAGTAGATGACCTTCTGGGCGCGGTTGGGGATGTCCTGCATGATGAGGCAGCCGCCGGTCTGGGCCATGGCTTCCACAATGAGGACGCCGGGGAATACTGGCTGCTTGGGGAAATGGCCCTGGAAGACATGCTCGCCGATGGAGATGTTCTTGATGCCCCGAATCCACTGCCCGGCCTCGAAGTCCAGGATGCGGTCCACCAGGAGGATGGGGTAGCGGTGGGGCAGCAGATCCATGATCCCCAGCAGGTCGATCGAATTGGGCTTGCGGTCAGGGGTCTCGGTCATGAGTTTCTCCAGGGGCCTATTTTGGCATAGGTCCCCGGATCAGCGGAGGCGTGATGGCCGGGTCCCCCCTTTCAAAGCAGCCCCCCCTGGGCCATCAGTAGCGCCTCACGGTGGCCTCGTAGACCTTGGCCTCGACGAAGAGCCTCAAAAGCTCCGGGTCCAGGTGCCCGGCCACGGCGTCCAGCTCCAGGATGGCCAGGCTCCGTTCCAGAGGCACCGCAGCCTTGTAGGGCCGATCCTGGGCAGTGAGAGCGTCGAACACATCGGCGATGGCCATGGCCCGGCTCTGGAGCGGAATATCCGGCGCGGCGATCTGCCTGGGATAGCCCCTCCCGTTGAGGCGCTCGTGGTGGGCATAGGCGATGTCCGGAACATCCGAAAGATCCCGGGTCCAGGGAATTTGCTGAAGGAAGCGGTAGGTGTGGGTGACGTGGCTTTCGATCTCCAGGCGCTCCTCCTCCGAGAGACTCCCCTTGGGGATCGCGAGGCAAGCCAGATCCTGGGGCAGAAAGATCGGCTCCACAGCCCCATCCCAGTGGGTGTAGCGCAGCCCGTCCAGGGTCCCGAGCCCCTTCGCCACCTCCTGGGTGAGCACCGTAGGCTCGTTGGACTGCTGCAGCATGGCGATGAGCCGATCAGTCTCTTCCTGAAACCCGCGCTGGACCTCTTCCCAATAATCTCTGCGGAAGGGCTGGCCCGCAGCCCACTGGGCCTGGAGGGCCTCCAGCATCCGTTCTTCCTGACGCTGGCGGAGACGGTGGAGGAGGACTTCCAGGCGCCCGGGCTCCAGCTTCTTGGACTTCACCAGCACCTGTTCACGGACCCCGACCTTGCCGAAGTCATGAAGCAGGCTGGCGTACCGAAGTTCCCGGATTTGGCGATCAGTGAAGTGGACTTCACCGAAGGGACCGTCCGGAGTGCTGTTGATGGCCTCCGCCAGGCCTACGGTCAGGGCCGCCACCCGTCCGGAGTGGCCGCTGGTCACGGGATCCCGCTGTTCGATGGCGAGCACGGAGGCATTCACGAAACCCTCGAAAAGCCGCTCGATCTCCTCCCGGAGGCTGGCATTCTTGACCGCCACCCCCGCCTGTCCGGCCAGACTCTGCGCCAGACGCACATGCTGGGAAAGGAAGGGCACGATCTCCCGCTCCCCGCCGTCCTCCTCGACCCGATTGATGAGCTGGAGCACCCCCAGAACCTCCCCCTCAGTGTCCTGGAGGGGAACCACCAGCATGGAGGCGGAGCGGTACCCGGCCTGCCGGTCAAAGGCATCATTGAAGCGGTAGGGAGCTTCCTCAGGAATCCGGTAGACATCCGGGAGGTTGAGGCACTCCCCGGTGGTCGCGACGAAGCCTGCCATGGACTGGGTAGAGATGGGCATCCGGTAGCGGTGGAAAGGGAGGCTGACAGAGGAGTTCTGGGTGTGGGCGAAGAGGAGTTCCTTGCTGCCGCTACCGCTCACCACCAGATAGATGGAACCGCCCTCGGCCCCCAGCAGACGACGGGCCTGGGTCAGGATGAGGTCCAGGAGGCGGTCCAGGTTGTGTTCCGAGGCCAGGGCCCGGCCGATTTCGTGGAGCCGCTCCATGTCCCGCTGATCCCGCAACCGCTGATGCCCCGCTTCCACCAGGGCGAAGGCCCCTTCCTCCCCGGGCCAGACCCCGCACTCGGCAAAACGTCCCTCCCCCGGGAGCCCCACAACGACGTCCGCCGGGGCTTCCGGAACCCAGTGTAAAATCCTGCGAAGCTCCCGACCCAGCCGGGCTTCGAGGCTGCTACGGTGCTGAAGGGGGATCGCTACAGTGAGTCGCACAGGCAAGCCAAAAAAGGAAGGTTCCAGGGAAACCAGGACAGTCTACCGAACCCATTCATCGGCCAGTGTGGAAAGCTCTGTAAAAATCGAGCGTCTGGCCTGGGGTGGCAAGGGCATGGCCCGCATGGAGGATGGACGGATCCTCCTGCTGGCAGCCCCCTTGGCCCTCTTTCCCGGCGAACAGGTCCTGGCCCAGGTGATTTGGAAGGCCCGGCATGGCGAAGGGGAAGTCCAGCGATGGATCACCGCGGATCCGAAGCGGGTCCCAGCGGCCTGTCCGGTGGCCCTGGAGTGCGGCGGTTGCGATCTGTGGGAAGCCGGCAACCAGACGACAGAGCTGAAGCGCCAGATGGTGGAGGACCTCTTCCACCGCCAGCTGCCGGCCGTCAAGGAATGGCGGTGGCTCCCTGCCCCCCGGGACACCCAGCGCCATCGCATCCAGCTCCACTGGGACGGCAGCTGCCTGGGGTTCCACCAGCGGCGCAGCCATCGCGTGGTGCCCATCAAGAGCTGTCCCGCCGCCGCCTCCTGCCTCTCCGAAGCCCTCCCCCGCTTGGAGGAGGCCCTGAAGGAGCGCATGCTGCCGACCCGGGCCCAGCGCTGGGAACTGGCCACGGGCACCCCCGCCGGTCAGGTCTACGCCATCGCCGAAAACGGCCGCACCTGGAGCCTGGAACCCGACGGCTGGCACGCCAGCACCGATCCCATCCGACACAGTTTCGGTGGCCACACCTGGGAACATCGGGCTGGGGGCTTTTTCCAGGTCTGCGCCCCCTGGGCCATGGAGGCCTTCCACAGCCTGCTGGCGGACTGGGGGTTCCAGGGTGCCACCCTCTTCGACCTCTACGGCGGCGTGGGGCTTTTCTCCGGCCTGCTGGGGAATAAATTCCAGCATCGGGTCCTCGTGGAAGCCGATGAGGCTGCCGTATCCTGGGCCAGGAAGAACCTCGAGCACCAGGGCCTGAGCGCCGAGTGCGTGGCCGAGGATGTGGAGGCCTGGCTTCCCGCCAGCCTGGGGGAACCCGGGGACGGCATCGTGGTGGATCCCCCCCGGGCGGGACTCGCCCCGGGCGTCGTGGCTCGCCTCCTCGAGGCAGGCGCCGACCGCATGGTGCTGGTGGGCTGCGATGGAGCCGCCTTCTGCCGGGACGTCCAGCGCCTTTCCCCGGCCTGGGAACTGGTGGACCTCGCCGCCGTGGACCTCTTCCCCAACACGATCCATGTGGAATGCGTGGGGATCTTCCGGAGGAGGCAGGCCTGATGGATGCCTTGGGCCGACACGTCCTGGTGGAATTCACGGGGTGCGACGCCCAGCGCCTGTCTGACCTGAACCACATTTCCCAGGCCATGCTGGCGGCGGCCGAGGCCAGCGGCGCCACGGTGGTGGCCCACGACTTTCATCACTTCAAGCCCCTGGGGGTCAGCGGCATGGTGATCATCGCCGAAAGCCACCTCGCCATCCACACCTGGCCCGAGTACGGTTACGCCGCCGCAGACATCTTCACCTGTGGCGAGACCGTGGATCCCTGGAAGGCCTTTGATCTGCTCAAGGAATCCCTGGGGGCGGAGCATGGCAGCGCCACGGAGTTGAGGCGGGGCGTCCTGCGGGTGCCGGGGCTCAGGCACAAACCTGAGGTCTAAGGGCGCCGGTATGGGCATTCGTACCAAACCGCCGTCAACCACAGAGCAGTCACACGCTTCATCGCAGCAAGGGCTGATGAGGGTTGGGATGGCGCGACATTTCTTCGCAATTGCGCCAGGAACCTGATTCTCTTTCCTCCGCGATGCCAGCCTTCCCTGTCAGACCGATGCTTCCTGCTTCTCATCGCTGTCCATCGCTGTTTATCGCTGGCTCAAGTTCTTTTGCTTCGCTTTTGACTGCAAAAGATTCGGAACTGCCCCCCATCCCCCCTCTTAAAACGTTCAGCCAGCGATGGACTGAGATGGACAGCGATAAAAGACAAAATCCATCGCGGTCGTTTCTTGTGAATATTGCCTCCCGGCCAACCTTCTTTTCGGCCCTTGGGGCCGATGGAAAGTTCTGCGAAACGCGCACCACATGATGGCGAATAATCCACCTATGACGGCGATTCGGTATCAGCCATGAAAAGCGCCGGAGCCCGAAGGCTCCGGCGCTTGAGTCATCCCGGAATCGCCTAGAAGCGGATACCGCCGTAGACGCTCACCTCGAAGTTGGGGGAGATCCGCTTTAGGACGTCTTCATCGCTGGTGGCGTCTCCGCTCTTGCTGGTGACGGGCACGGCCACCTCCAGGCCGAAGACCGGCTGCACCAGGGGAAGAGGCATGCTGAACCCGACCCGACCGGTGATCCAGGGGCGGATCTGGGTCGTGCTGCCATAGGTGGCGGACTGAAGACGCTCGGCCCGCAGCTCGGCCCCGGCTCCCAGCACCACACCCAGGCGCCACTGAGCCTGCAGACCCAGGCTGTAGCCCGAGTTCTTGTATTTCTCGGAGGGCGTTACCCCACTACCCGAGAGTTCAGCGGAAGTCTCGGCGTGGTAGCCCGCCTGAAGCTGAAGCTGGGCGGGCCCCAGACCCATCAGGTCGCGGCCGTAGCGAAGCGTGATACCCACCGGTTGATCGGAGGAGATATCCGCCGCAGAGTAATCCCGGGTCATCTGCTTGGAAACCAGCAGGTTCAACTCGTTATCACTGGCGGAAAGGGAGGTTGCGGAGACCAGGGCTAGGCAGATCAGGGTGAGGCGCACGTTCTATCCCTCCATCTGGATCAATATGGCCCAAGTATAGGACCGTGGTTCCCGCATACCCGAAAAAATAGCCGGGGCGCTCCAAGGCCCCGGCTAAGCGACAAATCGACAGGATCAGAAGCGCACACCGCCGTAGACACTGACCTCGAAGCTCGGGGAGAGGCGCTTGAGGATGTCCTCGCTGCTGGAACCGGAATCCGCACTCTTGTTGGTCGTGGGCACGGCCACTTCAAGACCGACGACGGGCTGCACCAGGGGAAGGGGCAGGCTGAAGCCCACCCGGCCCGTCAGCCAGGGGCGGATCTGGGTCGTGCTGCCCAGGGTGGTGGACTGGAGGCGCTCTGCCCTCAGCTCGGCACCGGCCCCGAGCACCACGCCCAGGCGCCACTGGGCCTGAAGGCCCAGGCTCAGGCCCTTGTTGGTGTATTTTTCGGAGATCGAGGAGCTGGAAAGGTCGGCCGAAGTCTGGGCATGGTAGCCAACCTGGCACTGCAGCTGGGCCGGCCCGAGCCCGATGACATCGTAGCCGTAACGGAAAGTGACGCCCACGGGCTGCTTGACCGAAAGGTCGGCGGCAGAAAAGTCCCGGGTCAGCTGCTTGCTGACCACCAGATTCAGTTCGTGGTCGCTGGCGGAAAGGGTGGCGACAGATGCGAGAGCAAGGGCAAAAAGGGTCAAACGCACGGAAAAGCCTCCTGAAACATTGTCAAATCATACTCTAACGCCAACAGGCACCGCCCGTCATCCCATTTGGATCTCACACCTGATCGCCCGGAGCCTGCCACACTGGTTCCATGACTGGACCTGCGCCCCTTCCCTTCCGCGTTTCCATCATCGAGTATCTCAACGCAGCGCCCCTGAATTTCGGATTCAAGCGGGGCCTGGGCGGAGAGCTCTTCGAGATGAAGTTCCACGTGCCTTCGGTGTGCGCGGATCGGCTCCGAAGTGGCGAGGTGGACGCGGCCCTGGTGAGTTCCATCGAATACCTGCGCATTCCGGACCTGAAGATCGTGCCGGGACTCTGCATCGCCTCCCCCAAACGGGTCCGCAGTGTGCTGCTCATGTCCAAGGTACCCACGGAGCAGATCCGCACCGTGGCCCTGGACACCTCCTCCCGGAGTTCGGTGGCCCTTGTCCAAATCCTGCTTCGAGAGCGCTATGGACTGGCTCCCCAGGTCAAGGACATGGCACCGAACCTCCCGGCCATGCTCGAGCACTGCGACGCCGCCGTCATGATCGGCGATGGCGCCATGAGGGCCAGCAAGGAGGGCCTGCTGGTCATGGATCTGGCGGAGGAATGGCACGCCTGGACAGGCCTCCCCTTCGTCTTCGCCCTTTGGACTGTCCGAAACGGAGCCCCGGAACTGCCCACCCCGGGTGGCGTGGGCCCGTTCTTCCACCGGAGTCTTGAGATGGGCCGGGCGAACCTGGATGTGCTGGTGGAAGAGGCCCGGCGTTCCGTGGGCTGGACCGCCGGCGAACTGCGGGAGTATTTCACCGAGAACATCAGCTACAGTCTGGGTGCCCAGGAGCGGGAAGGCCTTGCCCTCTTCTACCAGAAGGCCGTGCGCCACGGGCTCGCCCCCGAGGAGAAAGCGCTGAGCTTCCTATAAAAAAGCGGCGACGTTGACCGTCGCCGCTCGTGGTTCAATCCGTCTGACTACCGAAGGGTGAGGTACCCACGGTACTGGGTCAGGTTGTCGCTCGTGGCGTAGTCCGTGAGGAAGACGCTGGCGATTTCGTAGTCGGATTCCAGGTAGGGGAACTTCTCTTGCTTGGCCCAAGAAGGCTTTTTGATCGCGTTAGCCTTGGTGATGGCAGCGTTCCACTCCTCGGGGCCATCGAACCACATCTCCACCACACGATGGAAGGAGCAGTTGTTGACAGACTTGATGATCTTACTGGTGAGGATTCGGTTGACTTCCGGCATGGCCTGGAAGGCGGGGACCACCTCCTCGAAGAACCACTTGTCACCGGCATCGGCAGGGAGCATCCCCGGCACCAGAACCTCGGCTCCACGCTGGTTCGGAGCCTCCGCGGGAACACCTTCGGGGTACTTGATCACGAACTGCCAGCGGTAGTTGGGGCCATCCGCGATGGTGCGCATCTTGCCCTTGAGGTCATCCTCCCACCAGAGGGGCACGAAGGCGAAGATGAAGGGCTTGGCCCCCTTGCCACCCTTGGCGGCCCGGGCGTCATCGCCTTCCAGTTCCTTGCTGCCGTCGGCATCGTCGGGCATGTTGCCCTGCCACTTCAGCACATCCACAGGGAACACTTCCTTGAAGGCCTTGTACTTCAGGGCGTCCTGGAAGGGGTTGCACTGCCAGTAGTGCTCCGTGAGCTGCATCTTGATGGTGCCGAAGCGCTCGCCCTCGGGGGGCACGGGCAGGGCGTTGTAGAAGGCGTACTTGGTCACGTAGGGACCGAACTGGGAGATGCTGTCGGGAATGTGGATGCGGTAGAGCCAGTTCTGGAGGTGGTGGCGATACTTTTCCTTGGACAGGCCCACGTAGATGAGACTACGCATGGGGCAGAATTCGACGGTCATCGTGATGCCTCCTTGGTGAGGGATTGGAAAGAATGGTTGAAGATCAGGACTGCTGGATAAGCTCGACAAGATTACCGGTGTTGTCGCGGATAAAAGCGACTTTGTCCCCCTCCATGGGGAAGACGTCCAGGGCGATATCCACGCCCTTGGATTTCAGTTCAGCCATGGCGGCCTCGATATCGCTGACCGCATAGGCCACATGCTTGAAGCCCTGGGTCTGGATGTCCAGGTTTGGAACGCGGCGCTCACTCGGCAGTGCCTTGCTCTCGGCGTGCTCGAAGAGCTCCAGGCTCCAGCCGTCCCGTTCGAGAAAGGCCACCTTGGCATTCAGGGGTGGAATGAACTTGCAGGACCGGAGCCGGAAACCCAGCATCCGCCCGTACCAGGCGATGGAAGCGTCCATGTCCGCGACACTGATCCCGCCGTGAAGAGGCCTGATGTCAAAGGCAACGGGGCGATCCTTCTCGCAAGAACAAGAGGCCTCCATCCATTCACTCCTTATTCCAGGATTCCTGCTCAATGTTTAGGTGTCACGACATGTTTGTATCAACAGGATAGCCAGAACCACCGAAGGCCGCAATCCTATTCCTGCAGCATGGCGTCGTAGATTACCCGGAGTTCCTGGGTTGTCTTCTTGATCTGCGCCAGGTACTCGGGATCCAGATGGCCATAAGCTTCATGGTTAAGCTGCAGGACGACGGGCACGAGACGCTCCCACAGCTCACGCCCCTCCTGGGTCAGGTGGACGATGTAGGATCGGCGATCGGAGGGATTGGATTCCCGTCGGACGAAACCCTTTTTCTCCAGCTTCCAGATGACCCGGAGGGTGGAGGGAAGGTCCCGCTCCAACTCCACCATGAGGTCCGTTGGCGTCACACCGTCCTTATCCTTCAAGCCAGCAAGGACGCCCCACTGGACGGGCGTGATGTCATAGGGCGCAAGGCGTCGGGCCATGGCATTGGTCGCCGCGGTTGCCGCTCTCGCCAGGTTGAATGCGAAGGAATCGAAAAGAAGGTATTTAGGCACGATTAAATGATGCCACAACCCTGGCCCAGGACCTCCAGAATGCGCTTCGCCTGGGCCTGAACTTCTTCCACCCCGAGCGGGAAAGGGGTCTCCGAACTGGGCCGCTGGCTGTCCATGTTCTGGATCTTGCTGAAACCGACAAGATTGAGGCAGAAAAGTTCGTCCGCCAGCTCCAGGTTCTGGAATTCACGGGCCAGCCCTGCCGCATTGTGGCTGTATGGCTGGTGCCCACGGGCCATCAGCTGGCCGTAAAGCAGCGACTCCAGGCCCAGGATGACCCGCTGATAGAGCAGCTCTGCACTGAAGCGCAGGGGGCCATCGGGGAAGGCCACGCCGGTGATGAACTTGGAACCTTCACGGATGTAGTCTTCTGGCGTTTTTTCGGATTTCAACATCATGGAACGGTATCTCCCCATCCCTTATGATGCCTATCCCATGGTCTTGAGCGCCTCGATAATGCCTGCGATGTGATGTTCGGCAATGGCTGCGTCCAGCTGGCAGGTACCGACCTTGTGATGGCCGCCGCCTCCATGGATCAGGAGAAGCGAGCCGATGTCGCTCTGGCAGCTGCGATTGAGAATGCTGTGACCCACGGTAAGGACGACGTTCTGACGACCGCGCCCCCAGAGGATGCGGGCGGATACGTTGGCTTCGGGGAAGAGGGCGTATTCCACGAAACGGTTGCCGCAGGGAATCTCCTCCACCGCCCGGAGGTCGGTCACCAGGACATTCCCGTCCATGTGGCTATGGGCCTTCATCATGACCTCGTAGGCCTCTTCCTGCTGGAAGTACCGCTCCACCCGCTCCTGCACATCAGGCACCTGGAGGATCTCCTCCATGCTCTTGGTGCGGCAGTAGCCGATCATGTCCTTCATCAAGGCGTGGTTGCCGATGCGGAAGTCCTTGAAGCGCCCCAGACCCGTTCGGGGGTCCATGACAAACGAGAGGAGCACCCAACCCGAAGGCTGAAGGATCTCTTCCCGGGTGAGGTTGCCGGAGTCACTGCGATCCACGGCTTCCATCAACCCACTCTCATCGAACTTGCGAAATCGCTCGGCTCCACCGTAGTAGTCGTAAATAATCCGGGCGCAACTCGGAGCCTCCCGGGAGGCCCCCACGAACTCGACCTTCTCGTCTTCCATGCCCAGGCGCTGGTCTTCGCTGTAATGGTGGTCAAACCAGAGACCGCACCCCTTGGCGTACGGCACATTGGTCAGCACATCGTCAGGTCCGACCTCGATCTTCCCATCCTGGACATCCTTGGGGTGGACGAAAAGAAAATCGTCAATCAATCCCATCTCCTCCAGAAGCGCGGCACAGGCCAAGCCGTCGAAGTCGGATCGGGTGATCAGGCGCATAGGTTCTCCCGGATGGATGATGTCCTCATTTTACGCATCGCAATTCCTGATTCCACCAGGATTTCGGCCTCCCCTTGCCTCATAATGTGCGGCATCGTCCAAGAGACGAGGAGCCGAACATGAGCCTGATCAACCTCTTCCATGACCACCTGAGCGAGCGCATGCGCTGGATCGCCACCGCCCTTGAGGCGACCGGCTTCAACACCCTGATCATCTCGAGCGGGGAGCCCTTTACTTACTTCGCTGATGACCAGGAAGCCCCTTTCAACACCAACCCCCACTTCCGCCACTACTGCCCCCTGGAGGGGCCCCACCACGTTCTTAAACTCCAGGCTGGGAGGAAGCCGCTGCTCATCCGCTATGCCCCCGAGGATTTCTGGTACGAGCAGCTACCACTGGGGAACCCATTCTGGCTGGAGATGTTCGACCTGGTGGAAGCTCCCACCCTGGATGCCGTATGGGAGGTCGTGGGCAAACCCAACCGGGGGGCCTACGTGGGCAACGAGCTGGTCAGGGCCGCCGGAGCCGAGCTGGTGCTCAATCCCGCGAGCCTGGGTTCGTACCTAGACTGGGGGCGAGCCCTCAAAACGCCCTACGAGGTGGCCTGCACCGAAGAAGCCACCGTCCTGGGCGCCAAAGGCCACGAGGCGGGCCGCAAAGCCTTCCTGGCCGGGGCTTCGGAGCTTGAGATCCATTACGCCTTTGTCCAGGCCGTAGGCTGCCTGGATCATGAACTGGCCTTCGCCAGCATCGTCGCCCTGGACGAAAAGAGCGCCACCCTCCACTACGAGAAGAAGCGGAACTTCCGGGAGGGCCGGGTGCTCCTGCTGGACTGCGGGGCCCGACACCTGGGCTATCCCTCCGATATCACACGCACCCACCTCAAGGACTCCTGTGACGCCCGATTCCGTGCCCTGCGGGATGGCATGGAGAAGTTGGAGCTGGAGCTCTGCGACGAAGTGGTCGCCGGAAGGCCCTGGGGGCAGGTCCACCACCTGGCCCACCTCAAGATCGGCGCCCTGCTGCGCGAGGCCGGAATTCTCAAGGCCGAGCCCGAAGAGGCCGTCGCCAAGGGCTTCACCCGCCCCTTCTTCCCTCATGGCCTGGGTCATTTCCTGGGGATCCAGGTCCACGACGTGGCGGGAAAGCTGGCCTCTCCCGACGGCACCATCCAGCCTCCGCCCGCCGAACACCCCTACCTGCGCACGACCCAGACCCTGGCCCCCGGCCACCTGATCACCGTGGAGCCCGGCCTCTACTTCATCCCCATGCTGCTTCGCCCCTTCCGCGAAGGCGAACACGCCAGCCGCTTCGACTGGAAGCAGATCGACGAACTCACCCCTCTGGGGGGCATCCGCATCGAGGACAACGTGCTGGTGACCGAGGCTGGGCCACGGAATCTCACCCGGAAGCACCTGCCCGCCTAAACTCGGCTCCCATCAGAAGCAATCCACCCTGGAAATATCGACGTAGGTCTTCAGGGGGTCCACCAGCACGTCGTCCAGTCGGTCCTTGTCCAGGTGGTAGGTGCGGTCATCCGCCGCCTGGAGAGGCTCCCCCAGTGGGTCGAATACGTGGTTGGCGGCCCCGGAGAAGACTTCACCAGGAATCTCGGAGGCAGCCACACAGCAGCCCAGAGTGAAGATCCCGTTCTCCATGGCCCTGGCCCGCAGCAGGGTCTCCCAGACGTGATCCCTACGCCACGGCCACCACGCGACCGCCACCAGGGCGTCACACTGGCTCTGGAGCCTCAGGGCCCGGGCCTGCTCGGGGAATCGGATATCACTACAGGTAATGAGGCCCAGGGTCCAGTCCTGGACCTTCACCGCCGCATACCGATCCCCCGGATCCCAGATCTCAAGCTCCCCATGGGGCGCGAACAGGTGGACCTTGTCGTAGTGCCCCAACTCCTGCCCGCCCCGCCAGACCGTCATCCGGTTGCGCCGATCCTCGGTAATGGACCCAAAAATGAAGGTGGACCGGGGATGGTCGGAACTGATCCGCCGGAAGATGAGTCGAGCCTCCTCGGGGCGAAGCTCCCGGGTATAGCCATGCAGAAAGGCCTCAGGGAAGACCACCAGGTCGGCGCCGTTCCTGGCGGCCTGGTCCGCCTCAAGCTCGAAACGGATGAGGTTGGAGGGAAGATCCAGGCAGATGAAGCGGGACAGATGGACACGCACGGGACACCTCGGAAGCGCTCTACGCCAAGCATAGCCTTTCGGCCGGAGGAGGGAAGGCGTGGGACTTTTGGTTGTATAATCGTTCGTTTCAACGAAATCCGCCCCACATCGGAAGGCCCATGAACGAAGCAAGCCAGACAATCCCCACCCTTTCGATCATCATTCCGGCCAAGAACGAGGTGGACAACATCCGCCCGCTGGTGGACGAAATCCGGGCAGCTGTCGACGGGGTCTTCGACTATGAGCTGGTCTATGTGGACGATGGCAGCACCGACGCGACCTGGCAGACCCTCCTGGACCTCCGGCAGGAGGGTTTTGACCGACTGAAGCTCCTGCGCCACCAAAAAAGCTCGGGACAGAGCTTGGCCGTGCTGACGGGAGCCAGGGCCGCCCGGGGCACCTGGATGGTGGTCCTGGATGCCGATGGGCAGAATGATCCTGCCGATATCCCCTCCATGCTTCGCGCCCTGATTGCTGCCCACGAGCAGGACCCCCTCACCGTGGGCATCATCGGCCATCGCGTGAACCGCCGGGACGATTGGGTAAAGCGCATGTCCTCCAAAATCGCCAATGGTTTCCGGGACTGCCTGCTCCATGACGGCGTGCCCGACGTGGGCTGCGGCCTCAAAGCCCTGAGGCTGGACTGGTATCTGCGCCTTCCGGGCTTCAATCACATGCACCGGTACATCCCCGCCCTGGTCCAGGCCCAGGGAGGGCGCATGATCGTCCACCCCGTCAACCATCGCCCCAGGGTGGCCGGGGTCTCCAACTACGGAGTCTGGAATCGCCTCTGGGTGGGTCTGGTGGATGTCCTGGGCGTCTGGTGGCTCAAGCGGCGCTCCAAGGCCGTGGTAATCCAGGAAACCCTGCCATGAGCCCGATGGACACCCCGATCCCCTGGCTCCTGTGGACCGGCCTTGTCGTCACATCCTGGAAACTCATCGGCTACGTTGGTGCCGCCCTCTTCGGTGGCCGCTGGCTGGTGCAGTTCATCGCCTCCAAACGGGCCGGCAAGCCGGTCATGCCGCGCGTCTTCTGGTACATGAGTGTGGTAGGCAGCCTGATGACCCTCAGCTATTTCCTCTTCTCCGCCAAGAAGGATTCGGTGGGGGTCCTGCAGAACCTGTTCCCGGCCTTCACGGCCCTTTACAGCCTCTATCTGGATATCAAGCACCGGGGCTGGCACCGCGATAAGGCGACCCATTGATGCTGAACGATTCCTTTCCCCTGAACGGGCCCGACCAGGACCGCCGTGCGCTGTTCCTCCTGCTCCTTTTCGGCCTGATCATCTTCGGGGCGGGGATCGGCCTCAGGGATCCCTGGCCCGCCGATGAGCCCCGCTTCGCCTTGGTGGCCCGCCAGATGGTGGATTCCGGCCACTGGCTCTTTCCCATGCGCGGCGGGGAGTTCTACCCGGACAAGCCCCCGATGTTCATGTGGGCCATCGCCTGTTTCTACAAGCTCACGGGCTCCCTGCGGGTGGCCTTCCTGCTGCCTTCCCTCCTGGCCTCCCTGGGCACTCTGGCCCTGGTGCACGACCTGGGCCGACGCCTTTGGGACCGCGCCACAGCCTGGCGGGCCGGGCTGCTGCTGATCCTGGTGGTCCAGTTCACACTCCAGGCCCGCCAAGCTCAGATCGATGCATTGGTGACCTTCTTCATCACCCTGGGCGTGTACGCCCTGATGCGTTTCCTGCACGAGGGAGCCTGGAAGTGGTATGCCCTGGGCTGGTTCGCTGCGGGACTGGGGGTCATCACCAAGGGGGTGGGCGTTCTGGCCCTCTTCGTCCTGATTCCCGCCCTGTGGACCCATCGCACCGAGATGAAGGCCGCTGGATGGAAGGCCTGGCTCAAAGGCCTCACGGGTCCCCTCTGGCTTCTGGTGGCGGTGTCCCTCTGGGCCCTTCCCATGCTCCTGGCGGTGAAGGCCAGCGGCAATCCGGATCTCCTGGCCTACCGCAACAACATCCTCTTCCGCCAGACCGTTACGCGCTATGCGGCGGCTTGGCACCATTTCGCCCCCTGGTACTACTACATCCTTTCCGTGGTCCCGGCCTTCTGGCTTCCGGTCTCTCTCCTGCTTCCCTGGCTCATCCGTCCCTGGTACCGGGCCATCCGCCAGGCTGACCGGCGGATCATCCACCTGCTCGGCTACCTCATCCTGGTGCTGATCTTCTTCTCGTGCTCCCGCGGCAAGCGTGATGTCTACATCACACCTGCGGTACCAGCCCTCGTGCTGGCCACCGCCCCCTACCTGGCCGAACTGCTGACCAAAAGGTGGCCACGCCGGCTCTGGTGGGGCCTCGCAGGGCTTCTCACCCTCATTTCGGTAGCCCTCCCCATTATCCTGACCGCCTCTCCCAAGTTGACAGAAAAGCTCTTGGAGGCCGGGACGAAGCCCCCCATCGTGGCTACCTCCATCCTGGCCCTGGCTTGCGTCATGGCCATGGTCCTGTTCCGCCGGTCTTTGCCCCTCGCCCTTGGGACCGTCCTGGCCGGCTTCTGGCTTGTCCTCGGTCTCGGTATCCAACCCGCCATCAACCCCGCCCGCACCCCCCAAAGCCTGGTGGAGCAGATGGAGCGGCTGACACCGGCCGGCGCACAGGTCATGCTGGTATCCTACAAAGAGCAGTTCATCCTCTTTGCCAAAAAGCCCCTCTACCACCTGCCCTACCAGATGCCCCACAACCAGCAAGCCCTCAGGGCGGCCCACTGGCAGGGAAAGGCCGCGGATCGCTGGGTCATGGGGCCGGATCGGGACCTCGCCCCGAATTTCAATCTAGGCCAAGCCAAATCCCTCGGCCGTCGCCACGGAGAGAACTGGATCCTCCTCCCCCCGGGCGCCGCTCGCCCGACAGGGCCTGCCCCGGACGCCCCCATTCACTCTTTCACTCCAATAGCACAGAATTAGCCAATGAAAATACTGCTCACCGGCGCCGCCGGATTCATTGCCTACCATGTGGCCGATAGGCTGCTGGACCAGGGTCACGAAGTCCTGGGGCTGGACAATTTCTCGCCCTATTACGACTTGACTCTGAAGGAGGCCCGTCTGGCCCGCCTGGAAGCCCGCCCAGGCTTTCGCTTCCAGAGGATGGACCTCTCCGAGCGCAGCGCTACGGCAGCCCTCTTTGAGCACGAGCGATTCGACCGCGTGATCCACCTCGCGGCCCAGCCAGGTGTGCGCTATTCCCTGGAACACCCCTTCGAATACGTCGACGCCAATCTGACCGCCCACCTCGCGATCCTGGAGGGGTGCCGGAATACGGGGGTCGGGCACCTGATCTACGCCAGCTCCAGCTCGGTTTACGGAATGAACCGGGCGACGCCCTTCAGCACGAGCCAGCGAACCGACCACCCGATCAGCCTCTACGCCGCCACCAAGAAGGCCAACGAGATGATGGCCCACAGCTATGCCCACCTCTTCCGGATTCCTGCCACGGGGCTTCGATTCTTTACGGTCTATGGCCCCTGGGGACGGCCGGACATGGCCACATTCTCCTTCACCCGGGCCATCCTGGAGGGCCGTCCCATCGATGTCTACGGCGAAGGTGCCATGAAGCGGGACTTCACCTATGTCGGCGATATCGCAGATTCGGTGGTGGCGCTCCTGGACCGCAAACCGGAGTCCGATCCCAACTGGACGGTAGAAACCGGCGATCCCGCCGCCAGCTCCGCCCCCCACAGGATCTATAACATCGGCAACAGCGAACCCGTGCTGCTCATGGATTTCATCCACACCCTGGAACGGCTCCTGGGACGGAAAGCGGAACTGGTCATGAAACCCATCCAGCCAGGAGATGTCCTCGAAACCAGTTCGGACACCTCCCCCCTTGCTGAGATACTGGGACACAGGCCGTACACACCCCTTGAGGTCGGCCTGGAGCGTTTTGTTTCCTGGTACCGCGACTTCTACGCCGTCTGAAAGCAGCCATGAACCCACACATGAAAGCCCTGCCGCTCATCGTCGCCGGCGTTCTGTTGAATGCCTTCGCCCAGATCGCCATGAAGAAGGCCGTCCAGGCCGAGGGGATGCAGTGGAGCATCCTTCCGCTCATCCGCCTTTTCCTGAACCCCTGGATGCTGCTTTGCCTGGCCTGCTATGCCCTCAGCGTAGTGGTGTGGGCAGCTGCCCTCAAATTCGTTTCCGTCAATTTCGCCTACCCGTTCCTGGCCCTTGGCTTCCTGGCCAATGCCTTCATGGCCCGGGTGGTGCTGGGGGAATCCATCCCCACCATGCGCTGGGTGGCCCTTGCCATCATCATGGCCGGCGTGGGGCTTCAGGCCTATAGTGGTAAGACTGAGAGCTCCCCCAAACCTCCGGCGGGAGTTTCCAAGTAACCTGAAGCCCCCACTATGCTCGCAGCCACCCAGTTCAAGCCCATGCCCTTCGAATGGCCATTACCGGGCCAGGAACCGAGGGATTTCCGGATCCTGGTGGTGGACGATCAGGAGATCGTGCGGGTGATGCTGATGAAGATCCTCCAGCGGAACGGGTTCGAAACCCTGGAGGCCGCCAGCGCCCAGGACACCCTGGCCATCCTGGACCGGGAGCGGGTGGACCTGATCCTGAGCGACATCAAGATGCCGGGCATGAACGGCATCGAGCTGGTGAAGGCGATCCAATCCAGAATCCCCGAAACCTCCATCGTGATGGTCAGCTCTTTGGACAATGTCGAAATGTCCATGGAGTGCCTGCGCCTGGGGGCCTATGGCTATGTCATGAAGCCATTCAAGACCAACGGCATCCTGGTGGCCGTCGCCAATGCCCTCCGCCGTCGGATGCTGGAGCTCCACTTCCGCGACCGGGAAGCCATCCTCGCCCAGCGGGTGCGGGAGCAGACCGCAGAGATCCGCCAGAGTCGGGAAGAGATCGCCTTCCGCCTCCTGGCCGCCAGCGAGCACCGGGATAACGAAACCGGTGCCCACGTGCGCCGCATCGGCCTCTATGCCGATGCCCTGGGAGGCTTGCTGGGCCTGGACGAAGGTACCCTCGAGCATTTGAGCGCTGCCGCCCAGATGCACGACATCGGCAAGATCGGTGTCCCGGATCGCATCCTCCAGAAGGAGGGCCATCTGACTCCGGAAGAATGGATCATCATGAAGACCCATACAACCATGGGGGCCAATATCCTCCGCGACTCGTCCGTCCCCTTCATCGAGATGGGGGCCCGCATCGCCGCCAGCCACCACGAAAAGTTCGACGGCTCCGGTTATCCCCTGGGCATTTCCGGGGAAGCCATTCCTCTGGAGGCCCGGATCACCTCGCTGGTGGATGTCTACGATGCCCTCAGCAGCAAGCGGATCTACAAGCGGGCCTGGAGTGAGGCCGAGACCCTACGCTACATCCTGGAGAACCGGAACCGCCACTTCGACGGGCACGTGGTGGATGTCTTCCTTGCCAATTTCAATACCTTCCGCACCATCCTCCAAGACAATCCGGACCAGTTCGTCGGGGAAGAATACCTGGGATGAGCAAGAAGATCCGCATTCTGGCCATCAATCCCGGGTCCACCTCGACCCGGATAGCCCTGTTCGAGGGAAATACGGAGCTGGTCTCCTCGGAGCTGGTTCATCCAACCGTGGATCTGCGCAGCCTGCCTGGCATTCCCGACCAACTCCCCATGCGCCTCAAGGCGGTTCGCGAATTCCTCGCCCCGCTCCCGCCACCGGATGCCGTGGTGGCCCGGGGAGGTCTCCTCCACCCCCTGCCCCACGGCACCTATCGCATCAATGACCCCATGCTGGCGGACCTCCGGGCCGGAGTCCAAGGCCAGCACGCCTCCAATCTCGGTGGACTCCTGGCCTTCGAACTGGTCCAGGACAGCGGCATCCCCGCCTTTGTCGTCGATCCGGTCGTGGTGGACGAACTTCTGGATCGGGTCCGAATAACGGGAATCAAGGGCATTCGCCGACGCCCCATCAGCCATGCCCTGAACCAGGTGGCCACAGGCCACCGCTTCGCGGCCGAGCGTGGCGCCCGCTACGAAGCCCTCAACCTCATCGTGGCGCACCTGGGAGGGGGCATCTCGGTGGGTGCCCATCACCATGGCCGTTGCGTGGATGTCAACGATGCCCTTGGCGGAGAAGGTCCCTTCTCCCCGGAGCGCGCGGGCTCCCTGCCGGCCTTCCCCCTCATCGACCTCTGCTACTCGGGCCGCTACACCCGGGATCAGGTGCGACGCATGGTGGTGGGCGATGGGGGTCTCGTGGGCCTCCTGGGCACCGCGGATCTGCGCGCCCTGGTGGAGCGCTACCTGAATGACGAGCCTGAGGTCCGTGAGGTGCTGGATGCCATGGTCTATGCCATCGCCAAGGCCATCTCCGCCCTCTGGCCCGCCTTCGATGGGGAAGCCGTGGACCAGATCCTCATCACCGGCGGCATGGCCCGTAGCGAAGTCCTGATGAGCAGGCTGCGCCAGAGCCTCTCAGCCCTCCCCACGGGCATCACCCTCTACCCCGGCGAGAATGAGATGCTCGCCCTGGCCGAAGGGGCGCTCCGGGTGCTGGAGGGGCGGGAACCCGTCCGGGAATACGGGAAGAGTGCCGAAGGCCGATAAGAAGCTACCTTGGTACCCGGATTAATCGACAGACAGAGGCAACGATGGGGATCCTGAAGCAGATTGAAGAGAGAGCTTTGTCTGCTTACCCGCAGGAGGACCTGTTCACCCGTAAAAGGGCCGGCATTCTGCTGTATCTGAATCTGGTGCTCCTGAGCACGGGCTGCATCTTCACGCTCCCGGTGCATCTGGCGATCTTCCGGGAGAGACCCCTGCTCGCCCCGGGGGACCTGCTGCTGACCTTGGGAATGGTCGCCTCCCTCTTGCTTCTCCGTCGGGGACGGCTTGGGCTTGCAGGCACCATCTCCATCACAGCCTCCCTGCTCACCCCCTTGATCCACAATGTCCTCGGCGATCTCTGGCAGCCGGAACAGGGACAGGTTCATCGGTATTTCGAAACGATTCTTTTCATCAGTTTCCTGTTCCCCATCATCGCCAGCTACGCCATCCGATGGCCCCAGATCCTCGGCAGCGCAGTGGCCTCCTGCGGGATCATCCTGGCCCATTTTTTCGTCCTGCGGTACCGATGCGGCGTTCAGATTCCCGCCGACAGCCTGATCTACCTGATCATGGTGGTCATTGCCGGCACCTTCGGCATCATCACGCTCCAGGTGACCCATGCTTCCATCCGATCCCTTGAGGCCTCCAGGTCCAGGATGGCGGCCTGGAACCGGAACCTGGAACAGGTTGTCGAAATCAGGACCCGCGAACTCCAGTCCCTGAACCGGACACTGGAAGCCATGAGCCTGACGGACGGTCTGACCGGCATCGCCAACCGCCGGAAGTTCGACGCGACCTTCGAAGCTGAATGGAATCGGGCCATCCGGACAGACACGCCCCTGGCACTGCTCCTCATGGACCTGGACCAATTCAAGGCCTATAACGACGAACTCGGTCACCAGGCGGGGGACCACTGTCTCCAGCAGATCGCCCGGACCATGGCCGAATGTCTCCAGCGATCCGGAGAACTGGTGGCCCGCTATGGGGGCGAGGAGTTTGTGGCCCTGCTTCCCGGGGCAGACAGGGCGGAAGCCTTCCGCCAGGCCGAACGGATCCGGACAAGTGTCGAGGGCCTGGCCATACCCCATCCGACCGGAACCCCCGAAGGGATCATGACGGTGAGCATCGGCATCTCCGCCCACCCCCTTTCAGAAATGGACAGCCAGGAAGGCTACTTGAGGGAGGCCGACCAGGCCCTCTACAGCGCCAAACATCAGGGAAGAAACTGTTCCGTGGTGGCAACTTAGACGAAGGCCCTTCCTGGGTATCGCCTCAGCACTCCTGGAAAACCTCGATGGACTCGCCATCCGGACCGTTGAAGAAGGCGATCCTGGCCGGCATGGGAGGGTCGCTTGGAATGCAGATGTCCTTGGGTTCAACCGTCACCACGCATCCCGCGGCCCGGACCCGGTCGATGATCCCTTCGCAGTCGTTGGAACGCAAGGCCAGATGGAACCAAGCCCCTTCGGGCCTCAAGGCAGCCGCTCCCCCGCCAAAGACCTCCAGATAGCTGCCGGAACCCACATCCAGCAGAGCGCCCCGCTTCTCGCCATCACCCCAGGCACGGGCCACCCTGAGGCCCAGAACCGAAGTGTAGAACTCAAGGCTCCGATCAAAATCGCTGGCCTTGATGGCCACATGGTGGAAGCCGGCAATCGTCGCGTCTGGTGAAGGCATGCACAGACTCCAGGGATGAAGGATCCTCCGAGGATAGCACCAGGAATACCCGCGACAGGCTTGCCAGGATTGGGATCCAACGTAAACGAGGACCCAAGAGGCGCCAGACCCGCCCCCCCAAAAAAAGGGAAACGCCCGGAATTCCGGGCGTTTCCAAAAGAGGAAAGACTATTACAGGGCCGTCTGCAGGATTGTCAGGACGACAGTGTCGAAGATGTCGCTGGCGCTGCAGCCGCGGCTGAGATCGTTGCCGGGCTTGGCGAGGCCCTGGAGGAAGGGGCCGCAGGCGGTGCAGCCGCCGAGGCGCTCGGCGATCTTGTAGCCGATATTGCCGGCTTCCAGGCTGGGGAAGATCAGGACGTTGGCGTTGCCCGCCACCTTGGAGCCGGGGAACTTGCGCTGGCCGATCTCGGGGACCATGGCGGCGTCGAACTGGATCTCGCCGTCCACCTGGAGTTCAGGGGCGCGCTCACGGACGAGCTTCACGCTCTCCCGGACCTTGTCCACAAAGGCGTGCTCGGCGGAACCGGCGGTGCTGAAGCTCAGCATGGCCACCTTGGGGTCAATGCCCAGGAAGGCCTTCGCGGAGCTGGCGGAGGCGACTGCAATGTCGGCCAGCTGATCGGAGTTGGGATCGATGTTCACGGCGCAATCGCCCATGAGCATGACGCCGTTCTCGCCCCACTGCTGGTCGGGGCTGATCACGATGAAGGCGCTGGAGACGGTCTTGATGCCCTTGGCCACACCGATGGTGAGGAGACAGGCCCGCACGGTCTCACCGGTGGTATTGAGGGCACCGGCCACGAAGCCATCGGCCTGACCCAGCTTGACCATCATGCCGCCGAAGTAGAGGGGCGACTTCAGGGTCTCAGCGGCCTTCTCGGGGGTCATACCCTTGTGCTTGCGAGCCTCGTAGAAGGCATCGGCGAGGCTTGGGGCATCGGGATCGGTGGCGGGATTGCGGAGGCTGGCACCCTCGAGGGAGAGGCCCAGTTCCTTGGCGCGAGCCTGCATCGTCTCGGGGTTACCAAGCACGGTCAGACGGCAGATGCCCTCCTTGAGGATCCTGTCCGCGGCTGTCAGTGTGCGGTCATCCACACCCTCGGGCAGGACGATGTGGCGACCCAGACCCTTGGCGCGCTCCCGGAAGATCTTGAACCAGGCTTCGTGATTGGCATTCATGATGGCTCCTCTGAACTCTTCCAGTCTGCCAGCTTAAAGGCGTCCCCAGGCCACCCGGATGTAAATCTCCGGCTTTTTTCCAAGGCCAGGACGGTCCGAACCGCCTCCCCAAAATCGAACATTTCAAAAGATACAGGGTCGAAACCGCTAGAATCGAAAAACAGGATTCCGCCATGTCCTTCCCCGTCGATCCCCACACCCACACCATCGCGTGCTCCCACGCCTACAGCACCCTGGGGGAGTACATCGCCGAGGCGAAACGCAAGGGCATCAGGCTATTCGCCAATACGGACCATGGCCCCAGGATGCCGGACGCCCCCCATCCCTGGCACTTCATCAACCTCCGGGTGATCCCCCGGATCGTGGACGGGGTGGGCATCCTCCGGGGCATCGAGGCCAATATCCGGGACATGGACGGCACCCTCGACCTGCCGGGGGATGTCCCGGGTGGCCTGGATCTGGTGCTGGCCGCCTTCCATGAACCGGTGTTCGCCCCAAGGTCCAGCGAGGAACACACCCGGGCCCTGATCAACACCATGAAGCGCGGCCAGGCTGACATCATCGCCCACCCGGGAAATCCCAATTTCCCCATCGATATCGAGGCTGTAATCCAGGCCGCCGTTGAATACGATGTCGCCATAGAAATTAACAATTCATCTTTTAGCGTTTCCAGGAAGGGCAGCAAGCCCTACTGCCGGGCCATCGCCGAAGCGGCACGGGACCTGGGCGCCACCCTGGTCATGGGCTCGGATGCTCACTTCGCAGCATCCCTCGGCGATTTCAGCGAGGCCTTCGAGCTGATCCAGGAGGTGGGTTTCCCCCAGGAGCGCTTGCTCAACACCTCACCCAGAATATTTCTGGATTTCCTGGAACGCCGGGGACACCCGCGCATCCCAGAATTCATAAACCTGTAGCCTGGCTGAGCCCTGCAAGCTCGGTCGATTGACAAAGATGGTGCCGTCCCTAACTTGGTAGGGATTGAGCCACTGATTTTTCGCATCCTCAGCAATCTGGTCATTTTGGGAGGCATGTCATGTCCGTGTCGGGGGATTCACTGTGGATCACCATGCGCGAGAAAGGCTACTCGCGCCGGGAATTCATGCAGTTCTGCAGCTTTGCCGCCGCCACCATTGGGCTGGGGGTCCAGGGCAAGGCTGAAGTCGCCAAGGCCTTCGAGCAGAAGCAGCGTCCTCCGGTGGTGTGGCTGCACTTCCAGGAGTGTACCTGCTGCAGCGAGTCCTTCATCCGGGGCTCCCATCCCATCGTGGCGGATATCCTGCTGGACAGCATCTCCCTGGACTACACCGAAACCCTCATGGCGGCCTCGGGACACCAGGCCGAGAAGAGCCTTGCGGACACCATCAAGAAATACGCCGGGAAGTACATCCTCCTGGTGGAAGGCTCGGTCCCCACGGGGGCCGATGGCGTCTACTGCGTCATCGGAGGCCGCAGCGCCGCCCAGATCCTGGAGGAAGCCGCCAAGGACGCCGCCGCCATCGTGGCCTGGGGCAACTGCGCCTCCTACGGATGCGTCCAGGCTGCCAAACCTAATCCCACCGGTGCAACGCCCATCCAGGAACTGGTGGGCAAGCCCGTAATCCAGGTGCCGGGCTGTCCGCCCATCGCCGATGTCATGGTGGGGGTCATCACCCACATCCTGCTCTTCGGAAGGCCGCCGGAACTGGATTCCCGGGGCCGTCCCAAGGAGTTCTACAGCCGCCGGGTCCACGACACCTGCTATCGGCGCCCCTACTATGACGCCGGACTTTTTGTGGAATCTTTCGACGACGACCACGCCCGCAAGGGCTATTGCCTTTATGAAATGGGCTGCCGCGGCCCCGTCACCTACAATGCCTGCGCGGTCACCAGGTGGAACGACCACACCAGCTACCCCATCCAGTCGGGACACCCCTGCATCGGGTGCAGCGAGAAGGGGTTCTGGGATGATGGTCCCTTCTATCGGCACTTGCCGTCCTTCCCGGGCTTCCCCATCGAGGCCACGGCCGACACCATCGGAGCCGCCCTGGGGGTGGGCGTCGCCATTGGCGTTGGGGCCCACGCCATCACGACGAACATCCGCAAGCGTCCCGTCATCCAGGAAACCCAGGCTGAATCCGTGAGCGAGCCGACCGACAAGAAGAAGGTGGACTGATGAGCACACGAATCGTAGTGGATCCCGTTACCCGCATCGAGGGGCACCTGCGCATCGAGGCGGTGGTGGAGAACGGAGTCGTGACGGACGCGTTCAGCGCCGGCACCATGGTGCGCGGTATCGAGAAGATCTTGAAGGGCCGGGACCCCAGGGATGCCTGGGCCTTCGTGGAACGGGTCTGTGGTGTCTGCACGGGCATCCATGCCCTCGCCAGCGTGCGGGCCGTGGAGGACGCCCTCAAGATCACCGTGCCGCCCAACGCCGAACTGGTGCGCAACCTGATGTACGGCACCCTCAGCGTCCACGACCACGTGGTTCACTTCTACCACCTCCACGCCCTGGACTGGGTGGATGTGGCCAGCGTACTCAAGGCCAATCCCGTCGAAACCTCCAAGATCGCCCAGTCCCTGTCCCGATGGCCCAAGTCCAACCCCGGCCACTTCGCCGCCGTACAGCAGCGCATCAAGAAGCATGTGGAAAGCGGCCAGTTGGGCATTTTCGCCAACGGCTACTGGGGAAACAAGGCCTACAAGCTGCCCCCTGAAGTGAACCTCCTGGCAGTCTCCCACTACCTGGACGCCCTGGAGTGGCAGAAGGAGATCGTCAAGATCCACGCCATCTTCGGTGGCAAGAACCCCCATCCCAACTACCTGGTGGGCGGCGTACCCTGCTCCTTCAACCTCGAAGAGGTCAACGCCATCAACACCGAGCGCCTGAACCATGTGGGCAGCCTCATCAAGGATGCCATTGAGTTCGTGGAGCAGGTCTACATCCCGGACCTTCTGGCCATCGCCAGCTTCTACAAGGACTGGGGCGCCATCGGCGGCGGCCTGGAGAACTACCTCTCGTACGGTGACATGCCCACCCGGGGCTACAACGACCCCTCCTCCTTCTTCCTGCCCCGGGGCGCCATCCTGGGCCGTAACCTGAACGAAGTCCACGATGTGAACCCCCGGGATCTTGATGAGATCAAGGAATACATCCCCCACTCCTGGTACAAGTACGCCGAGGGCGACCAGGTGGGCCTGCACCCCTGGAAGGGCGAGACCGAGTTCAACTACACCGGACCCAAGCCCCCTTACGAGCACCTGAACGTCGAGGGCAAGTATTCCTGGATCAAGACCCCCCGGTGGAAGGAGCACGCCATGGAGGTGGGTCCGCTCTCCCGGATGCTGATCGCCTATGCCAAGGGCCATACCGACGTGAAGGACTTGGTGGGAACCGTCCTGGGCAAGCTGAATGTCCCGGTGACGGCCCTGTTCTCCACCCTGGGCCGCACCGCCGCCCGGGGCATCGAAACCCAGTTGCTCGTGCATGAGATGAAGGCCACCTTCGACAAGCTCATCAGCAACCTGAAGAACAATGAGCGCCGCACCTTCAACCCGGACAGCTGGGAACCCTCTTCCTGGCCAGCCCAGGCCGATGGGGTGGGCATGGCCGAGGCTCCCCGCGGGGCCCTGGCGCACTGGATCAAGATCAAGGACAAGGCCATCGACAACTACCAGCTGGTGGTGCCCAGCACCTGGAATGCCTCTCCCCGGGACGCCAAGGGACAGCGCTCTGCCTACGAGGCCTCCCTCATCGGCACCCCGGTCTCCAATCCGGACCAGCCCCTGGAGATCATCCGCACCATCCACTCCTTCGACCCGTGCCTGGCCTGTGCCGTCCACCTCTACGATCCCAGTGGCAAGCAGATCCATCAGGTCCAGGTGAACTGAGGAGGCCGCCATGACTCCAACTTCAGTGTCCTATCGGCGCATCTACGTCTGGGAACTCCCGGTGAGGGCCTTCCACTGGATCAATGCCGCCGCCATCACGGTCCTGGGGCTGACGGGCTTCATCATCGGCCACCCCTTCTCCGTGGCCTACACCCAGGAGGCGTCCTTCCAGTACTGGTTCGGCACCGTCCGCTTCATCCACTTCCTGGCGGGCTACATCTTCCTCATCAACATGCTGATGCGCATCTACTGGGGCTTTGTGGGGAATGCCTACTCCAACTGGAAGGAGTTCATCCCCACCTCTCGGAGCTGGATCGGGGATATCAAGGAAGTCCTCAAGGTGGACATCCTCCAGACCAGCGTCCACGGCCCCGTGCATGTGGGCCACAACCGCCTGGCCGGGCTCATCTACTTCGGCACCTTCTGGATGTTCCTGTTCCAGGCCCTTACGGGCTTTGCCCTCTACGCCCCCATGAGTCGGCTCTTCGTGGGGAAACTGGCCACCTGGATCGTCCCCATCCTCGGGGGGGACCAGAACGTCCGCCACCTTCACCACACCATGCTCTGGTTCTACGTCGCCTTCGCCATCGTCCACGTCTACCTGGTCTTCTATCACGACTATGTGGAAGGCCGGGGCACCACCTCCTCCATGGTGGGCGGCTGGAAGTTCGAGCGGGAAGACTATCTGGATAAACATTGAAGATACTGGTGCTCGGAATAGGAAACATCCTCCTCGGGGATGAAGGCGTGGGTGTGCATGTGGTGCGCCATCTCGAAGGCGGTGGCCCCCTCCCGCAGGGCGTCGAAGTCCTGGATGGGGGCACCGGCGCCATGGTGCTACTTGGCCCCATGCAGGCCGCCGACCGCGTCATCCTCGTGGACGCCACCATGGACGGCGGGACTCCCGGCAGCTTCCAGCGCCTGGTGCCCCGGTATTCCTCCGACTACCCCCCGACCCTCACGGCCCACGACATCGGCCTGAAGGACCTCCTGGACTGCTATTACCTCATGGGCGAGGAGCCGGACGTGGTGCTGTACGCCGTCACCGTGGCCGAAATCCCGGATCTGGATCTGGAGATGTCCGATGCCCTGAAGGAAGCTGTACCCAGGGTCAGCGCGGCCATCCGGGAGGAACTTTGGGCCATGGCGGCGGAGCCGATGGTCTAAGCTTTTCCCATGTCCCAACCGCACCCCAACGCCCCCCTGCACGGCATCACCCTGGAACAGATCCTGATCGATCTGGTCGAACGCGTCGGGTGGGAGGAGATGGCGAGGACGGTGGATATCCGCTGTTTCAGCCTGAACCCCAGCATCAAGTCCTCCCTGACCTTCCTGCGCCGCACCCCCTGGGCACGCAAGAAGGTGGAGGAGATGTACCTGAGGGGGATACAGGGCGGCGAAGGCCGCTCCTGAACGGGGGCCCCGGGATTTAGCCACTTCCAGGGCGATTGGTGGACAATGGGGGAAGAGTCCTCCCCATGCAATACCTCACCCTTCAAGCCGAGCGCCATAGGGTCCTGCGATATTATTTCGAGGACCTGGCGACGGTCATGGGCGAGGAGAGCCTGGCCTTCTCATACGCAGATCTGATCGCCCGTCTTGGCCTCTGCTCCGAAGATCTGGATGAAACGCCCGGCAGACTGAGTTTCGACCACTACCTCAGCGCCCTGCGCATTCTCGAAGAGGAGGCGCGGATCCCCGCCCTGGGGGCACGCCTGGGCTTGCTGAAGCGCTGCAGCACCTTCGGATTCGCAGGCTTGGTCTTCCTGACCCAGAGCACCATGAGCCAGGCCAGCCAGTTCGGCCATGATGCCTTCGAACTCTGCTTCGGCCACTACCTGCGCCTGAGCTTTAGTCTTGACGACACCTGGATGATCTCCCACTACGAGGCATCTCCCCCTTCCCTGGCCCAGAACGTCAGCCTCATTGAGCAGGCCGTCATGACCGGGGTGCGGGTCCAGTCGGAGGTCCTTCCCAGGGTGGACTGGTCGGCCTGCGAAGCCCGTTTCGCTTTCAAGGCCCCGGCCTATGCGGATCAGTATGCGAAGTACATCCCCTTCACCTGCACTTTCGAGCAGCCCTTCAACGAACTGAGGGTGCCGCGCCCATGGGGGGATATCCCCTCCCCCATGGCGGATGAAGGCGTCCGGCACTTCTGCGAAGAACGCCTGAAGGCCAGGTTGAAGGAGGAGTTCCGCCATTCCTACCTGGAGCGCCAGATCCGGCGAATCCTGACAGACGCCCCATCGGACCTCCTCCCAAAGCTCCCGGAGATCGCCGCCCTTCTGGAGATGCCAGAGCGAAGCCTACGGGCAAAGCTGGCCATGGAGGGGACCTCTTTCCGAGCTATCCAGAACAGCCTCATGATCGATCGGGCCAAGCAACTGCTGGCCGAACCAGGGCTCTCCATCAAGGAGATCGCCTTCAGCCTGGGATTCGCCGAACCCCCCTGCTTCAACCGCGCCTTCCTCAAGGCCACCGGCCTAGCCCCCGAGCGATATCGAAGCCAGTTCACAGAAGCACCCAAGCCCTGACCCTTGCCGAAAAGGTCAAGCGATCCACCGAAAGTACCAAGTGCTTTCATTGGAAGTCAGGGGCGTTTTCCCGAAGAATCAATCCAGGACAGCCAACCCACTCCATCATGCAATACACCTGAAGCACTGTTCAGGAATTGCGGTCATTTAAATGGCAAATTCAAGCAGCTAGACGCATAAGCCTTGAAATTGCGCCGCGCCATCCAACCTAGAAAACCCTTTTCCATAAGGAGTGCAAACCTATGCATGCACTAAAGCTAAACGAAGAAACATGCACGAGATGCAGGAAGTGCGTGGACACCTGCTTCGTGAACGCCCTCACCTGGGATTCCTCCACCCCCAAGGGCGCTCCAGTCCTGGCCTACCCTGCGGACTGCCAGATCTGCTGCTATTGCGAAAAGCTCTGCCCCACCCAGGCCCTGGAGATCGTTCCGGACTGGGCGAGCAAGTACATCCCCAGAACTCTGTCCTACGCCAAGGGGTGGTAATCATGGCTCAGCTCGATTCCCTCGGGAAAGTCCTCTCCGCCGATATCCTCATTGTGGGGGGCGGCATCTCCGGCCTCACTGCGGCCATCACCGCCAAGGAAACCGACCCCACCCTCGAGGTCCTCCTGGTGGACAAGGCCGTGGCCAGCAAGGGTTACGCTGGCATGGCTGGCCGTACCGCCGGTCTCCTCAGTTTCGTCACGGGTGAGGATGACCCGGAAGACTTCGTCACCTACAACCTGAAGGAGATCGGCTGCTACCTGAACGACCAGGTGCTGCTCCGGGACCTGGCCCACAGCAGCCGCCGGATCACGGAGCAGCTGGCCACCTGGGGTGTGGAGATCCTCCGTAATGAGAAGGGAAAGATCGACTACGCCAAGTGGCCCTTCCCCTGGGGCACCGCCGCCATCGATCCCGACATGTGCCTGGTCATGGCCGAGCACGCCAAGAAGCTCGGCGTGCGGTTCATGGATCACATCGCCGTCATCGACCTGGTGAGGCAGGGCGAAAGGGTGGTCGGTGCAGTTGGCTTTGAGGTGCGGACCGGCGAGTTCCACATCTTCAAGGTCGGCACGGTCATCCTGGCCAACGGCTCCCAGAACTACGACATCACCCTGCTCTGGTGCGGCACGGGCAACGGCCTGGCCACGGCCTGGCGTGCGGGCGCCGAGATGCGCAATGCCGAGTTCGGCTGCATGTGCGATTTCGCCCGGGTGGACCCCAAGGGCTGGCTCTATTACGGCGTCCATGGCGGCGCCCACATCGCCCATGACCACCTGCAGAACGCCAAGGGGGAGAACGTGAGCGAGAAGTACCGCCCCGGTCTGCACTCCTCCATGGATCCCGTCGCGGCCAACGCCTGGCTCCAGGAGTTCAAGCTGGGCAACGCCCCCATCTCCGTGGATGCCAGCATCTTCTCCCACCCGGCCTTCTTCAAGTTCCACCCCAAGGCCCTGGACCAGATGCATCGCGAAGCCGTCAAGGCCAACTTCCCCATGGGCCAGCCCTACCAGGTGGTCCCGGGCTTCATCGGTGAACTGGGCTGCCTCCGGGTGAATCACCAGATGGCCACCACCGTCCCCGGCCTGTTTGCCGTCGGCAACCTTGCAGGCACCGGAAGCGCCCGGGGCGGCGCGGTTCCCACCCCCCCGGCCAAGATCCACGGCACGGGCATCCTCAACGCCCTCTTCATGGGCAGCAAGGGAGGCCCCGCCGCCGCCCTCCATGCAAAGACCGTCAAGAGCTTCGGCCACGGGGCTGAGCTGGACCCGGCCCAGGTCCAGGACCTGAAGCACCGGATCCTGGCCCCCCTGGAGGGCCAGGGCAGCCTTACGCCCCACGAGCTCATCCACCAGATCCAGGATGTGATCTCCCCGGTGGATTACAGCCTCGTCAAGACCGAGGCAGGCATGCTCAAGGCCCTGGAGGAGCTGGAGACACTCAAGCCCAGGGTCCAACAGCTCAAGGCGGTGGACGCCCACGAATTGTGCCGCTGCATCGATGCCGAGGCCATGGTGCTCAGCGCCGAGCTCTTCTACCGCTCCGCCTTGGTCCGCACCGAATCCCGGGGCTTCCACTTCCGGGAAGACTACCCCAGCACCGATAACGCCAACTGGCTCAAGTGGACCGTCGTCCGCCAGGTGAATGGTCAGATGGAGGTGTCCACCGAGGACATTCCAATGGAACAGTACCCCTATAAGCCGGAATAGTCAGGTCTGAACGGTGTCCGGGCCGCCCCGGACACCGTGTCGCACGCGCAAACCGGGCTTGTCTCCCTGACTAGCAGATCCTGGGCAGCTGTTCCCCGGAGAGCAGGTCCAGCAGGCGCTCCGTGCCCAGGGCGGTCCTGAGGGTCACCCGCCCTGGAACCCCCGACCCCACCGTGCCGATGCAGGCGGCCCCCTCGCCCCCGGGCAGGCTGTGCAGAATCGCCAGGGCCGCCTCCGCCTGCTCCCCGGGCACGAAGGCCACCAGCCGCCCCTCACAGGCCACATAGAGCGGATCCAGGCCCAGGATCTCGCAGGCGGCGGCCACCGCCCCGGAGACCGGCACGCTGCCCTCCTCGACAGTCACCGAGACGCCGGCCTCTCCGGCGATCTCGTTGAGCACCGAGGCCAGCCCCCCCCGGGTGGGATCCCGGAAGCAGTGAGCCTCGATCCCCCCATCCAATAGCTTGGCCACCAGTTCATGCACCGGGGCGCAGTCGCTGGCGATGGGCTCCTCGAAGGCCAGGCCCTCCCGCATGGACATGATGGCGATGCCGTGGCGCCCCAGATCCCCGGACACCAGGACCGCATCGCCCGGAACCACCCGGCGGGGGGATATCTCCAGCCCGGGGCGCACCCGGCCGATGCCCGCTGTGTTGATGTAGAGCCCATCCCCCTTGCCCCTGTCCACCACCTTGGTGTCCCCGGTGACGATCTGCACCCCGCAGCGCCGGGCGGCGGCACCCATGGAGGCCAGGACCCGCTGCAGCTCCTCCAGGGGGTAGCCCTCCTCCAGCACGAAGGCGCAGCTCAGGTAGAGGGGTTCCGCCCCCCCCATGGCCAGGTCGTTGACGGTGCCGTAGACCGCCAGCTCGCCGATGTCGCCGCCGGGGAAGAAGCGGGGATGGACCACAAAGGTGTCCGTGGTGAAGGCCAGACGCTCCCCGCCCAGGGGCAGCACGGCGGCATCATGCCGGGTCTCCAGGGCCGGGTTGGCGAAGGCCGGCAGAGTCAGCCCCTCCAGCAGTTCCCGCATGACCCGGCCCCCGCCCCCATGGGCCATCTGGATCGTGTCGTGCCGCAGAGGCAGCGGGCAGTTCAGGGCGAAGGAATCGGGGCTGGTCATGGATTCATCCAAGGGATGGGGCGGCACGAGGGCTGCGAGTCTGATGTAAAGTCGGCCTTCGCCTGCGCGACCGCAAAAGCGTATTGCCTATGATCGCTGTCCATCGCTGTCCATCGCTGGCTGAAGAGCTTTTTGGCGGGGCCATGGGGCAGGAAAGAGCCGTTGGTGAATTCATTGCGGTCATGGCAGAGGCAAAAGAACCTGAGCCAGCGATAAACGGCGGTGGACAGCGATGAAAAGCCGGTAATCGGGGAAGTCATTTCCCATGCCGTCGGTACCGGTAATACGCTGCGCAGGCCCCTTCCCCACTCACCATGGTGGCCCCCAGGGGCCGCTCCGGGGTGCAGGTCCGGCCGAAGGCTTGGCATTCCTGGGGCTTGAGGAGCCCCTGGATCACCAGGCCGCTCTGGCACTCCGGGGACTCCTGGCCACCGACATCCTCCACGCCAAAGCGGGCCGTGGCATCGAAATCGGCGTATTCGGGCCTCAGGGCCAGGCCGCTTTCGGGAATGGCTCCGATGCCGCGCCAGGTCCGGGGCGAGACTTCGAAGATGCGGCGGATCAGATCCTGGGCCGTGAGATTGCCGTCAGCCTTCACCAGACGCTCGTAGGCGTTCTCCACCTCGCCGCGCCCCTCCTCCAACTGCCGGAGACAGAGATGGATGCCGTGGAGGAGGTCCAGGGGCTCGAAGCCCGTGACCACGATGGGCACCCCGTAGCGCTGGGCCAGGGGGCCGTATTCCGAAGTCCCCATGACGGCGCAGACGTGGCCCGCCGCCAGGAAGCCGTCCACCCGGGCCCTGCCGGAACCCAGGATGGCCTCCAGGGCCGGGGGCACCAGGACATGGGATACCAGGAGGGAGAAGTTGCGGAGCCCCAGCTGCCGCGCCTGGTCCACCGCCAAAGCGTTGGCCGGGGCCGTGGTCTCGAAGCCGACGGCGAAGAAGACCACTTCCCGCTCCGGGAACTGCCGGGCCAGGGCCAGGGCGTCCAGGGGGGAGTAGACCACCCGCACATCGGCGCCCTCGGATTTGGCCAGGAAGAGATCCCGCTCGGACCCCGGCACCCGCAGCATGTCCCCGAAGGAGCAGAAGATGACGCCGGGCCGGGAGGCGATGGCCACGGCCCGGTCAATGAGCTCCACCGGCGTCACGCACACCGGGCATCCGGGCCCGTGGAGCAGGGTCACTTCCGGGGGCAGCAGCTCGTCGATGCCGAAGCGGACGATGCTGTGGGTCTGGCCCCCGCACACCTCCATGATCGTCCAGGGGCGGGTCACGGTGCGCCGGATGGCCTCCACCAGGCCCCGGGCCATCCCGCCGTCGCGGTACTCCTCCAGGTGCCTCATGCCAAAGGGGTCCCGGTTTCATCGGAGAGCTGGCGCAGCACCGCCAGGGTCCGGCTGGCCAGTTCCTCGTCGATGACCTCCAGGGCCGTCCCGGCGTGGACCATGACAAATTCCCCCACCGCCACCCCGGGCACCAGGGCCAGACTCACGGCCTTCACCACCTCGCCGAAGGCCACCTTTCCAAGGGAGAAGGGATCCTCCGCCAGCTCCAGCACCTTCCCGGGTACGCCTAGGCACATGTCAGACCTCGTTTCCCCATTGTGCCGCGACCCAGGCCTGTCCGAGGGAGATTCCGCCATCGTTGGCCGGGAAAAGAGCCGGGCGATGGACCCGGAAGCCTGCGGCCCCCAGCTTCTCCTCGCAGAGCCGCGCCAGCAGGGCGTTCTGGAAGCAGCCCCCGCTGAGCACCACATCCTCCAGGCCCGCCCCCTGGGCCCAGGCCAGGGCCAGTCCCGCCAGGGCAAGGTGGAAGCGGCGGGCCAGAGCCTCGCCCCCCAGTCCTCGGCGCTGGTCCTCCAGCATGGCCTCGAGCAAGGGCGCCGGGTCGGCCACACCATCCTGCAGCCCGAAGGCGTAGGAATCATCCCCGGTCCCGGCCCGGGCTGCGAACTCCAGGGCCATGGCCGCCTGCCCCTCGAAACCGGGCCCGGCCCGGAGACCCGAGAGGGCCGCCACGGCGTCAAAGAGCCGACCGATGCTGGAGCTGCGGGGCGAGTTCAGGTTCCGTCCCAGCATGGTGAGCAGGGTCGTCCTTTCGGATTCGGCGAAAAGGGATCCCGAGGCTCCGGCCTCCCCCAGGAGTTCCCAGCAGAGCCCCAGGGCCGAGCGACGGGGCTCCTTCACAGCCCGGTCCCCCCCGGGCAGGGGGAAGGGCCGCAGGTGCCCGATGCGCTGGAAGCCCCAGCCCTCGATCCTCAGGGCCTCGCCGCCCCAGAGGCGGCCATCCGACCCGAAACCCGAGCCGTCCCAGATGAGCCCCAGAAAGGGAGGGGTCAGCCCCCACTCAGCGGCACAGGCCCCGGCGTGGGCATGGTGATGCTGGATGCGCCGCAGGGGAAGCCCCCTTTCCAGGGCCATGCGCTCCGCCAGGCGCGTGGAGGCATAGTCCGGGTGGAGGTCGCAGGCCAGGACCCGGGGCTCCACCCGGAAGAAGTCCAGGAGATCCGCCACGGTGCGCGCCAGGAGATCCTGCCCCAGGGGGCTGTTCAGGTCCCCAAGGTGCTGGCTCACGACGGCCTGGCCCTCGAAGAGCAGGGTGACGGTGACCTTCTGATGACCCCCGAAGGCCAGGATGGGGGGCCCCCCGTAGGGCAGGGCATGGGGCAGCGGAGCGAAACCCCGGGCCCGGCGCAGGAGCCGCAGGGTGCCGCCCTCCACCCGGCCCACCGAATCGTCCACGGGCCGGACAATGGGCCGGTCGTGCTCCAGGAAGGCGTCGGCGATGCCCCCCAGGCGTGACCGGGCCTCGTCCTCCCCGATGGCCATGGGCTCTTCCGAAAGGTTGCCGCTGGTGCAGACCAGGGGACGGCCCACCTCCGCCAGGAGCAGCAGATGAAGGGGGGTGTTGGGAAGCATGGCGCCCAGCTGAGGATTGCCGGGGGCCACGGCGGGGGCGATGAGCTCCCCCACCCGCTCCAGGAGCAGGATGGGTGCCTCCACCGAGCGGAGCGTGGCGAGTTCCGTCGCCGAGGCCCGGCAGGCGGACCGGAGACTCGCCTCGTCCGGGAACATGACGGCGAAGGGTTTGTCCTCCCGCCGCTTCCGTTCCCGGAGGCAACGCACCGCCTCCTCGGACGTAGCGTCCACCATCAGCTGGTAGCCGCCCAGGCCCTTGAGGGCGAGGATCCGGCCTTCCAGAAGGGTCTGGCGCGCATGGGCCAGGGCCTCTTCCCCCTCCAGCCCGCCGGAAATCAGGCGTGGGCCGCACACGGGGCAGGCGATGGGCTGGGCGTGGTAGCGCCGGTCCAGGGGCTCGCGGTACTGGCTCCCGCAGGCCTCGCACAGGGGAAAGGCAACCATGGCCGTACGGGGCCTATCGTAAGGCAGGGAGCGGATGATGGAGTAGCGCGGTCCGCAGTTGGTGCAATTGGTGAAGGGGTAGCGGTACCGGCGCTCCGAAGGATCCCCCATCTCGGCGGCGCACTCGGGGCAGAGGGCGAGGTCCGCGGGCACCGAGGGCCGGGGGGCCTGCCCGGCCTGACTGGGCTGGATGCGGAAGCCCGTTTCGACCCGCTCCGGGATCTCCTCGTGCTCCACGCCGAGGATCCGGGCGGGGGCGGGCTTGCGGGCCTCCAGATCCCGGAGGAAGGCCTGGAGGAGCTCCGCTGAACCCTGAACCTCCATCTCCACCCCGGCTGGAGTGTTTCGGACCCAGCCCAGGATGCCCATTTCCGCCGCAAGACGGGCCACGAAGGGGCGGAAACCCACCCCCTGCACCACGCCCCGGACCCGGATACCTAGGCGCACGCGTGGCGCTCCGCTTCGATCCAGGCGATCCATTCGTCCAGCCCCTGCCCCGTGGTGGCACTGGTCTGGATGATCCGCAGACCCGGATTGACCTGTCGGGCAAAGGCCAGGCAGCGCTCCAGATCAAAGGCCAGATGGGGCAGGAGGTCCACCTTGTTGAGGAGCATCAGGCTCGCCGCCGCGAACATGTCCGGGTATTTGAGGGGCTTGTCCTCCCCTTCCGTGACGGACAGGATCACCACTTTGTGGGCCTCGCCCAGATCGAACTCGGCGGGACACACCAGGTTGCCCACGTTCTCGATGAGCAGGACGCCCCCCGCAGCCAGGGCCAGGTCCTCGTGGGCCCGGAGCACCATGTCCGCGTCCAGGTGACAGCCCTTGCCGGTATTGATCTGCACCGCCGGGACCCCGGTGGCCCGGATGCGATCCGCGTCCAGGCTGGTCTGCTGGTCCCCCTCCACGACCCCGAGGGGGAAGCGCCCCTTGAGGCGTTCCAGGGTGGCGGTGAGGAGGGTGGTCTTGCCGGACCCGGGGCTGGAGACCAGGTTCAGGGCCAGGGTGCCCCTTTCCCGGAAGAGGGCCCGGTTGCGCTCCGCCAGGGCATCGTTCTTCTCCAGGAGGTTCCGCTCGATGCGCACCACACGCCGCTTGCGCCCCTCAAGGGCGATCTGCCCCGTCCCGCAGCCACATTCACCGCACATGCGCCCCCCAAGTCCCTATTCGGCACCCCGGGCCGGAATCCGCACCTTGGCGCCGCCCCGTCCCTTGATGATGTCCCAATCCATGAAATCCATTGCACCACGCTATCGCGGAATGCCAAGAGTCCTGCGATGATGCTAGCCATGCGAGTGTGGCATTACGAGCTGAGCTCTCCATACGGCCCCATGTGGGCGGCCCTTTCGGAACAGGGTCGCCTGAAGCAGCTGTCCTTCGGCGGCCTGGATCCCAAGGCCACCATGCCCCTGCCCCCCAAGGGCCACCAGGAAACCTTCAAGTTCCTTCAGCGCCAGCTGGATTCCTACTTCGCGGGCACCCTCCAGACCTTCACGATCCCCCTGGATCCCAGCGGTACGCCCTTCCAGATGCAGGTCTGGGAGCAGATCCTGGCCATCCCCTTCGGCAAGACCATCTCTTACCACGACCTAGCCAACCGCATCGGCAACGAGAACGCCTCCCAGGCCGTGGGCACAGCGGTGGGAGCCAACCCCATCGCCATCCTCATCCCCTGCCACCGCGTCGTGGGCACCGACGGCAGCCTACGCGGCTACGCCTGGGGCCTTGAGATCAAGGAATCCCTGCTGATCCTCGAAGGGGCGCTGGGGGGACTGGGGCTGTAGAAACCGGGATCAACCGGAATGAAGCCTGAGGCCCCTGGAAGAAACGGGCGCTCAACTGCCCACTTTTATCCCCGGCCAGGCCTCTTCATCCCAATCAAAAAAGCTATTTTGCCGGAGGTTAACGAGGATGATCCCGATTCGCAATCAATAAACAAAGCAGGCGTTCAGGCCTCCGCCATCGCATAGGATCGGTAAAAAAGCAGAATCAGCCGCGGATAAATTGGATAAACGCGGATAAAAAAATGGTCCATGGGCGGGGCACCTGGGCCTGCCCCGCCGCGCGGGGGCGGACGGCAAAGCCGCCCGCGTTGAGCAAGGGATAGGGAGGCGGAGGCAAGCGAGCTTGCCATAGTCTCCCTATCCCTTGCTCAACCAGCCCCAGGTGCCCTGGTCGACTTCTTTTGAGTCGGATGCATCCTGCGCGTCTGAGGCCGAAATGGGAAGGTAAAGCTTCGCAACGCTGTTAAGTGGCGCGTCTTTCGTCCGCGTGCATCCAATTTATCCGCGGCCAACATGCTTTTCTCCTCGGAGAAAGCGCGATTCTTGGCCCCCGAACCCCACCGAACTGGACGCTTTATCCCCGTCCATCCCCGTTTATCCCCGGCCACACTTTTCTTTTTGAGGCCTATGTCCTTCCACACACCGGGCACCCCTGCATGCTGAAGGGCTTCTCCAGGTGGCAGGCCTCCAGCAGGGCTGCATCGGCGAATATCTCCCGAGTGGGGCCGTCGGCCATGAGCTTGCCCTGGTGCATGACCAGGGTTCGATCGCAGAGGTCCAGCACCAGATCGAGGTCGTGGGTGGCGATGAGCTTGGTGTGCCGGAACTCCTTCAGGAGCCCGATCAACTGGCGCCGGGACCTTGGATCCAGCCCCGCGCTGGGTTCGTCCAGCACCAGGACATCCGGGCTCATGGAAAGGACCGTGGCGATGGCGGCCCGGCGCTTCTCACCCCCGGAAAGGCGGAAAGGGGGCTTGTGGGCGAGGTGCCCGATCTCCACCCGCGCCAAGGCCTGCTGGACCCGGAGCGCGACATCGGCCGCCGGGAGTCCCAGGTTCCGGGGCCCGAAGGCCACATCCTCAAACACTGTTGACATGAATAATTGATCATCTGGATCCTGAAAGACCATCCCCACCGTGCGCCGGATGTCCCGCAGGGTTTCCTTGCAGACCGTGACTTCGCCGACCTTAACCGCGCCCGAGGTCGGCAGGAGGGTGCCGTTCAGGTGCTGGAGCAAAGTGGACTTCCCTGCCCCGTTGGCCCCGACCAGGGCCACGCTCTCGCCATGGTGGATACAGAAATCGAGGCCCCGCAGCGCCTCGGTGCCATCGGCATAGCGGTGACAGAGCTGAATGGCTTCCAGGAGGTGATGGCTCAAGATGCGACTCCCTTCAGCAGGCTTTCCAGCAGGTGCGGCAGGTTCACCAGCCGCAGCAGGATCAGGACAGCCCCCCACCCCAGGAGGTAGACGCCATCCTTAAGGCGGAAGACCGGCGGGCGGGCCCCATGGAACTCCCCTTCAAAACCCCGGGAGAGCATGGCGATGTGGACCCGACGGGCCCGTTCCCAGGTCCGGAGGAAGAGGCTGCCCGCCAGGGAACCGTACTCCGCCAGCACCAGGGGCCGTCCGTTGGCCCGCATCTCCCGGGCCCGGGTGATGCGCAGGGTCTCTTCCAGCAGCACGAAGACATAGCGATAGAGCAGGGCGATCTGGATCGTGAAGACCCGGGGAAGGCCCAGTCGCTCCAGGGCCATGCAGACACCGTCCATGGAAGTGGTGGCGATGAGGATGACCGAGGCACCCACGCACAGCGCGAAACGCAGCAGGATCGAGACAAAGGAAAGCCAGCCCGCGGACAGGCTCCAGGAACCGATGAGCACCGTGGAGTGGTCCAGGAAGGGGTTCAGTATCCCGAGGACAAGGGCGAAGGGCAGCACCATGAGCACCCGCTTCCCCACCAGACCCCAAGGCACCTCCCCCAGGGTTCCCTGGATCACCGGAAAGAGCGCAAAGGGGAGGAGGCCCGAGACCTCGTAGCGCCCAAAGGAGGCCACCAGGAGGATATAGAAAAGCGTGACGAGGACCTTGGCCCTCGGATCCAGCCGATGGATGGCGGAATCCATGGAGGCCAGGCGGTCCAGGGCCCCCAGCTCCCGTAGGTGGTCGCCAAAGTTCGCCACTTCAGGCCATTTTGCGGCGGGGGCGCAGGGCGATTCCCACACCGCCTACGATGAGGAGGGTCAGGACGCCGCCGCCCACCCCAGCCAGGGAAGTGGCACCCCGGGACTCGCCCCCGCTCTTGAAGGCATAGTCTGGCATAAGGGCTGTCTGGGCCTGGGCCTGGGCGAACCGGCCATGCAGACTTTCCACCGGGGCTTCGGCCTCATGCTGACCCACCTTGGCCAGGGCCCATTCCAGGCCATCGGGTCGCTGGGAGGCGAACCAGGAGAGGCAACCCCCGGCCACCAGGGCCATCACGGCCACCACCAGGGCCCCCTTCCAGGCAGAGCGTGACCGAGGCTGGGTTTCCAGCAGTTCAGGCCGGGTCCGGGCCAGGAAACCCACCAGGGCCAAGGTGGCCAGTCCCTCCACCAGCCCGATGGCCAAGTGGATGGGCTGCATGGCGTAGAGGAAAGCCTTAAAGGGCAACGCCGTGCGCCCGGAGATCACGGTCTCCAGCACCACACCAAAGGCTCCGAACTGAAGGCCGAGCACGGCGCCCAGCAGGATCCCGAAGGCCCGCCTGCCCTGCCCCGGATTCCCCGCCAGCAGGGGCCGGACGATGAAGGGATAGGCCACAAAGGCCGGGAAGAAGCCGATGTTGAAGATGTTGCACCCCAGGGCCAGGAGGCCGCCGTCGGCGAAAAAGAGGGCCTGGACCACCAGGACCGAGGACACCGTGAGGAAAGCGGCGTGGGGCCCCAGGAGCAGCGCCAGGAAGAGGGTGCCCGCCAGATGGCCGCTGGAGCCGGTGCCGGGAATAGCAAAGTTGAGCATCTGGATGGCGAAGACGAAGGCGCCGAGGACGCCCATGAAGGGCAGACGCCCCTCATCCATGGTCCTGCGCACCTGGGTCGCACTGCGCCCCAGGGTGGCCGCAGAGAGGGCCCACATCGTGGCACCAACCGCGGGGGAGAGAAGGGCATCAGCCATGTGCATGGAATGACCTCATTGCGAATGAAGGATTTGAAACTTGTGCAAGAATCGGGGAGAACAGCAGGTCCACCAACCCTCGCCATGAAGCTAATGCACTTCGTAACACAAAACAATAAAATCGTACCACCGAGAGGTCGCCATGTCCCAGCTGGAGAGGTTCGGAGTGTCCATGGAGGGAGACCTCCTCAAGCGCTTCGATGAACGCATCGCCCTCAAGGGTTACCGGACCCGCTCCGAGGCCATCCGGGATCTGGTGCGCCAGGAACTGGTGGAGAGCGCCTGGGAACAACCCAATGCCCTGGTCTTCGGCACCGTGACCTTGATCTACGACCACCACGCCCGGGGCCTTTCCGAGGTGCTGGCCGAGCTGCAGCATGACCATCACGCCTCCATCCTCTGCACCACCCATGTCCACGTGGATGCCCACAGTTGCCTGGAGGTCATCATCGTGAAGGGCACCACCGAAGTGGTGCGTCGCATTGCGGATGCCCTCATCGCCACCAAGGGCGTTCAGCACGGCCACCTGGTCTGTTCTGCCGTGAGCTAGGCAGAGGGGCAGGCCGGGCATTGGGGGTTCGAAACGGGGGGGCATGGGCTGCTCTGGTATGATCACCATACCTATAACCCAGCCCCCCTCTTCGTGCCATCTATTTTCTTCGCGTAACACACGCACCTAGACCCGGCAGCGCTGAACCTCTCCACCTAGGCTGACTGGTTTCCACGATTAGATATTTTTTTCTCGAATAGTGTTACGTTTTATTTTTTGATGCTACGATCCCTGTCAAACCGCCCTCGGTCATGCCAGGAAGGAGCCACCATGCTTAAGCTGGGGCCAAGGAGAAGCCAGCCCTCCATCGTCTTCAAGCCCACCCCCCTGCGGCGTGAGGAGCCGACCCTGGAGCTTCAGGAACCCCAGCCAGCTCCAGGAGCCATGGATCTCCTTCTGGATGCGTCCCAAGCCTTACACCAGGTGCTGCGTCAACGGGGCATCCACTTGGAAAGGGAAAGCCACAAAGAGGTCCTGGAACTGTTGGTCCAGCGCTCCATCCGTGCCCATGAGCCCCCCGCTGCGGAACATGCCGCCCAGACCCTGTCCTTCTGGATCCTGCGGGATACGGAAAACGCAAACGTCCCGGAATCATCCCCTCACGAGACTCCGCAGATCACGCCAATTGGTGCAAAAATTTTGCTTAATGATGTTTCGATATAAAAATCACCATTGTTAGCACTTTTTCAATTTCCGTAACACACCACATGATATGGTCATACCAGCTTGACCCCTGATGCGGGCAGACTGTGCCCCTAGCCTCCACTCCCCAGCCACCGAAACGGGCCCTCGGAGTATCACCATGAGACTCACAACCATCGCTCTCCTCCTCAGCCTGCTCCCACCGGCCCTCCAGGCTGAAGAACCGACAGCCGAGGCCGTCCGTTCCATCGTCACCACCCCAGCGGGGCTGACGGACCCAGGCGTTCTCCAACTGGAACTCGGGGGAAGCCAGGCTTTTGCCAGGGACAGCTCCCGAGAGGGGAGCATCAAGGCCCAGATCGACCTCGGCCTCACCTCTTGGCTGGACCTCCGCTGCGGATGGAGCGGGCACGCCTGGTGGCGGGATGCCGAAGGCAAGCATGAGGAGGGCTCAGGCGATCCCTACATCGGAGGGCAGGCCCTTTTCGTGGGGCAGCCCAGGGCCGGGGTCGATATCGGCCTGGCTTACTCCCATCTCATTCCCCGGGCCAGCGTCCAGAAGGGCCTCAGCTCCGGATACGCCGAGGACACCCTCCTTCTCACGGTCAGCCGTTCTTTCGGGCGATGGTCCCTGGATGCGAATGCGGGGGTCAACCGGGCCCGGAAGCTCAACCGGAAGATGGGTTCCCTGGCCGTCACCTACGCCCCAGCCCAGGGCTGGAATCTGACCCTGGACAACTACGCTGTGGCCAAGTCCGAACTGGGGGATCGTGAGCTGGGCAGCATCCTGGCCGCCAGCTATGACGTTAACGACCAGCTGCGGGTGGATATGAGCCTGGAGCGCGGCTGGGCCGACGAATCCCCCCGATATGCGCTCCAGGCAGGGCTGATCTGCCGCCTCGGAAAACTTTGGTGATGGCACCCCGGCCCCCTGGTTAGCATCAGAGGTAACTGGTCATATCAGGAGAAGTCATGAGCATCAGCCTTGAGGGTTTGAAGGAGGCCCTGGCCCGCACGGGTTACATCGCCGAACAGGAAGTGGTGGTCACCCTCTTCCTGGCCCTCAAACTGGGCAAGCCGCTCCTCATCGAAGGCCCTCCCGGCGTGGGCAAGACCGAGATCGCCAAGGCCCTGGCCACCATCTTCGAGACGGAGTTGATCCGCCTCCAGTGCTATGAAGGCCTGGACGAAAGCCGGGCCCTCTATGAATGGAACTACCAGCGCCAGCTCCTGAAAATCCAATTGCAGAAGGAGCTGGGAGGATCCGGGAGCGAGCAGGACCTCTTCGGGCCCGAATACCTGCTGGAAAGACCCCTCCTCAAGTCCCTGACCTCGGAACAGCAATCGGTGCTTCTCATTGATGAAGTGGACAAGACCGACGAGCAGTTCGAGGCCTTCCTCTTCGAGATCCTGTCGGATTTCCAGGTCTCCATTCCGGAGTGGGGCACGGTCCGGGCCAAGCACATCCCCATCGTGATCCTCACCAGCAACCACGACCGGGAACTGTCCGACGGCCTCCGCCGCCGCTGTGTCTACCTCCACATCGGCTACCCCTCCATCGAGAAGGAGACCGCCATCCTGGAGTCGCGCCTGCCGGGCATCCGCCACCAGCTGGCGGCCGAACTGGCCACGGCCCTTCACCGCATGCGTGCCCTGCCCGAGATCGAAAAGAAGCCCGCCATTTCCGAAGGCCTGGACTGGGCCCAGGCCCTGGCGGCTCTCGGCCATGAGCAGCTCGACGAGCAGGCCCTCCAGGACACCCTGGGCGTGGTCTTCAAGCACGACCATGACCTGCGGAAGATGAGGGAGATGCCTGGGTTCCTGGAAAAAAATGATCCACCGCCAAGGCTCCAAGACTCCAAGAAAAGATAAAAAGCAAAAAATTTATAATTTATTTATTGTTTCTTTTTGCTTTTCCTTGGTGCCTTGGAGTCTTGGTGGTGAATCCTTTCCCGAACACCCCAACCATCCTGGTGGAGTTCTGCCAGATCCTCCGGGGCCTGGGGGTGCGGGTCAGCACTACCGAGGCCCTGGATGCCGCGTCGGCTCTGGCGCACCTGGACTGGAGCGACCCGGAGGCCTTCCGGACCGGCCTTCAAGCCACCCTCATCAAGCGGATGGATGATCGCCCCCTCTTCCAGCAGGCCTTCAAAAGCTATTTCCAGCCCGCCGAAAGGACCTGCGGATGCGGGGGCCAGAAGGCCCAGCCCCAGGAGGAGGGCGAGACGGAATTCCTCTTCCAGGGCAAGCCCCTGGACATCCCCGACGAACTGAAAGAGGTCCACAGGAAGCTCCCGCCGGAGGACCAACGAAGGATCACGGACTTCCTGGAGCGCACCTCCACGGGAAATAAGGTGACGGAGAAGTTCCAGTCCATCGCCGAGCGCATGGTCACAGGCTCCCTGGAATACTGGCGCCGCCAGCTGGCCGAGCAGACCGTCCAGAGCTTCCAGGTGGACTACACCGGGAACCCCCGCATCGATGCCGCCCTGGAGGCCTCCACCGAAGCCCTCCAGTCATCCCTGCCCGCCCTCATGCAGCGGGACTTGGCCAAGATCGCCGAATCCGAACTCCCCCAGGTGATTCAGCTCCTGAAGCGCATGGCCAAGGCCCTGGCCACCCAGCTCTCCCGGCGCCGACGGAGGTCCAGGGCGACCCAGCAGGTGGACCTGCGGCGCACCATCCGGGGCAACCTCCGGTACGGAGGCACCCTCCTGAAGGTGAGCTACCGGCAGCGAAGCCGCACCAAGCCCAAGATCCTCCTGCTCTGCGACGTCTCGGGCTCCATGGTCAAGTACGTGACCTTCGTCCTCCAGTTCCTCACCAGCGTGGCCAACCTGGCCTACAACATCGAGAGCTTCATCTTCGCCGAGGAGCTGGAGCGCCTTACCCCCAGCATGCGCACCCACCCCTCCCTGGGGGAACTCTCCGAGATCATCACCAACCGCAGTGCCCAATGGGGCAAGGGGACCCACCTCCAGCAGAGCCTGGTGAGTCTCCGCACCCGCCATCGGCGGGTGATCCAGCCCAGCACCGTGGTCATCGTCCTCAGCGACACCAAAACCATCCAGGCCGAGGCGGCGGCGGCTGAACTGGCGCAGCTGCGCCGCAGCGTGAAGCAGATCCTCTGGCTCAACACCCTGCCCAGGGAAGATTGGCCCAGGCACCGCACCACCGGGCTCTTCCAGGCGCACGCCCGCATGCTTCCCTGCAACACCCTGGCGGATCTGGCCAAGGTCGTGGGCTCCGAAATCTTTCACCTGGGTCAATAAAAATCAAGTAAGGCACTTGACTGATCATACCAGATGATCAACCATGATCCCTGGATCACATACCATAACCTGGCTCCTCACTGAGGAGACCATCATATCAATGCTTAAATACCTATAAATCTCCATTTACCCAAGCTATCAACGACAATCGCGACCTGGATATCGAGAAAAAATTCTCTTGATAACTCAAATTCAGCTTGACTGGTCATATCAGCATCGGTTTCCATGAAGTCGATCCAAATCCCCCAGCAACTCGAAGCACCACGGTCGTGAAAGCCCTTCATAGCCCTCAGCGCAAGCAGTGGAAAGCAAATCGAGAATTATGTGTCGAAACCCCCGACCATCTTCCCCGCTTCAACCCTCCAGGGAGGGCGCGATGCTGACTGAAAACCACCTGAAGTCCGCCTATCAGGAAGCCTTCAGGCTGGCCGCCGACAAGCTGGCCCATTGCGATGCCTCCGAAGTCTGCAGCAACAGCAGGGCGACCTTCGATCCCGAGGCCGCAAGCTTCCGGATCGACTTTTTCGGCACGACCCACGAGGTCGTCCAGGCTACAGGTGCCGTGACCCGCCTTGGCTCCAGCGCCGAGGTGCCCATCACCGAGCAGGCCCTGATCCTCCACTACCTGACCCATGCCAAGGCCAGCCACCTCACGGGCCGGGTCATCTCCTTCATGGAAGTCCCGGGCGGGGGCTCCATCTATTGCCCCTCCTTCAAGCTCCGGGCCGTCGATCCTATGGTGAAGGCCTTTGCCAACCAGAGCGAGCTCTTCGCCAAGGCCGCCTCCCGTCTCGGAGGGGTCCCCGAATCCATGGGGAACCGCAGCTTCACGCTCAAAGTCTTCCCCCTGGTGCCCGTCACCTACGTGGTCTGGGCCGGTGATGACGAAGTGCCGGCCTCGGGCACGATCCTCTTCGATGCATCGGTGGCCGACTTCCTGCCCGTGGAGGACATCGTCCTGGCGGCCAGCTTCGGCACCTATCGCCTGGTGGGCGCAGCCAAGGAGGCCAAGTCATGAAGATCGCCATTTCCGGCAAGGGCGGGGTCGGCAAGACCACCATGGCCGCCAACCTGGCCAAGCTCTTCCGCAACGAGGGCTTCAACGTCTATGCCGTGGACGCCGATCCGGATAGCAGCCTGGGCCTGGCCCTCGGCATCAGCGAGGAGCGCCTCAAGACCATCAGACCCGTCATTGAGATGAAGGAGTTGATGGATCAGCAGACCGGCGGCGGGGCCCTCTACACCCTGAACCCGGCGGTGGACCATATCATCGACGAATACAGCATCCAGCTCGAGGGCATCCGCTTCCTCCGCATGGGCGGCGTCAAGCAGGGCGGTTCCGCCTGCTACTGCCGGGAGAACACCTTCCTGCGGGCCCTGGTGAACGCCCTGATCCTGGACAACAAGGACATCGTGATCCTGGACATGGGAGCAGGCATCGAGCACCTGACCCGGGGCACCTCCGGTGGGGTCGACCTGATGATCGTGGTCACCGAGCCCGGCCGCGCCAGCATCCAGACCGCCCGCATCGTCGAGAACCTGGCCCGGGAACTGGGCATCCAGGACGTCCGCTTCATCGCCAACAAGGTTCGCACGGACAAGGAAGAAACCTTCATCCGGGAGCATTTCACCGGACAGGAGCTGCTGGGCATCCAGCGTTATGACGAAGTCATTTCCGACAAAGCCATGGGTTTTGGCCAAACCCCCGGCGAAGCGGACAGTCAAGAACTGAAGGACCTTTTGATCCCCATCGTGCACCGCACCCATTCCTGAACCCACGGAGACCATCCTATGAGCACAGCCCCATCAGGTCACAGAACGGTTGATCTGGCCGCCAGAGAGATGCTGGACCTCGCTGCGTCCGCCAAACTGACCACCTCCTTCGACCGCTACAAGGCCCAGCAGCCCCAGTGCAAGTTCGGCCTCACCGGCATCTGCTGCAAGATCTGTATCCAGGGCCCCTGCCGCATCATTCCGACCAAGCCGGGTCAGGACAAGGGCATCTGCGGCGCCTCCGCCTTCACCATCGTGGCCCGGAACATCTCCCGCCACATGGCCGGTGGCGCTTCGGCCCACTCGGACCACGCCCGGGAGATCGCGCTGACCCTGCTGGCGGTGGTGGAAGGTCACGCCCCCGACTACAAGATCACCGATGTCAAGAAGCTCGCCGCAGTCGCCAAGCGGGTCGGCATCCCCACGGAAGGTCGCACCAATGAAGAGGTGGCCAAGGAAGTGGCCCTCCTCGCCCTGGCGGACTTCGGGAAGTACAACAACGAACCCTGCACCTGGCTCGACACCACCATCAATGACGAGCGGAAGGCCAAGTTCAAGCACACCGGCATCGCCCCCTCCGCCATCGATCGCTCCGTGGTCCAGCTCCTGCACCAGACCCACATCGGCACCGATGCGGATCCCGTCAACATCATCTTCGGCGGCCTTAAGGCGGCCCTGGCGGACTACACCGGCATGTATATCGGCACGGACCTGACGGACGTGCTCTTCGGCACCCCCACCCCCGTGGTCACGGAGTCCAATCTGGGCGCCCTGGACAAGGACAAGATCAATATTGCCGTCCACGGCCATAACCCCCTGCTTAGCCAGATGGTGGTCTACGCCGCCCGAGAACTGGAAGGGGAGGCCAAGGCCGCAGGCGCCAAGGGCATCAACCTCGTGGGCATCTGCTGCACTGGCAACGAAGTCCTCATGCGCGAAGGCATCGCCTCCGTGGCCAACTTCGGTTCCCAGGAGTTGGTGATCATGACCGGCGTCCTGGATTCCATGGTCATGGACGTCCAGTGCATCGCCCCCGGCGTCAAGGACCTCTGCAACTGCTTCCACACCCAGCTGGTGACCACCTCCAGGGTCTCCAAGATCCCGGGCTCCGTGCACATCGAGTTCAACGAAGCCACGGCCATGGAAGATGCCCGCAAGATCGTGCGACTCGCCATCAAGCAGTTCGGCAAGCGCAACCCCGCCCTGGTGAAGATCCCCCTCTACAAGAAGCAGGTCGTCGGTGGCTTCTCCTTTGAGGCCATGATCGACCTCTTCGCCAAGATCTGCCCCGAGAACCCCATCAGTGTCCTCACGGACGCCATCCTGGCGGGCGAGATCAAGGGCATCGCCGCCTTCGCGGGCTGCAACAACCAGAAGACCATCCACGACGACGCCACCCTCACCATCGCCCGGGAACTGGCCGCCAAGGATGTCTTCCTGGTGTCCACGGGCTGTGCCGCCGGCGCCTTCGCCAAGGCGGGCTTCCTGTCCACGGAGGGTGTCGAGGCCCACGCGGGTCCTGGCCTCAAGAAGTTCATCCAGCGCCTGGAGGAGAAGTCCGGCCTCAAGGCCAACCTCCCCCTGGTCTTCCACATGGGCTCCTGCGTGGACAATACCCGCATCGCCACCCTCTGGACCGCCATGGCCGACAACCTCAAGATCTCCGTGGCCCAGCTGCCCTTCGTGGCCACCGCCCCCGAGGCCATGTCCGAGAAGGCCATCTCCATCGGTTCCTGGGTGATCTCCATGGGTATCCCCTGCCACGTGGGCGTCATGCCTCCCCTGGAAGGCAGTGACCTGGTCTACGGTGTCACGACCCAGATCGCCAAGGATGTCTTCGGCGGCTACTTCATCTTCGAGACCGACCCCGTCAAGGCCGCCGCCCAGCTCTACGAGCGCCTGGAAAAGCGCGCCTGGAAACTGCGCATCTACAGCGAGACCGCCGCCAAGTACCAGAGCACCCCGGCCATGGCCTACGAAGGATAAGGGATCCAGACATGAGCGAACTGACCATCAACGACGCCTACGCCAACCTGAGCCCCATGAAGCACCTTGAGCTGGAGGGCAAGCCCAACCCCCTCTATAAGAAGGCCTTCGAGGGCGCCGTCATCGCCGCCAGCTATGCCGAGATCCTGCTGAACCAGGCCATCAAGGAGCACGGCGAGGATTGCCCCGTCAAATACCCCGACACGGCCTACAAGCTCCCGGTCATCACGGCCCTCAGCGGCGAGGATGTCCAGACCCTCAAGGATCTGGTGCCCATCCTCAACCGCATCCGCCACAACAATCTCAAGGAGAACCTGACCCTGGAAGGGGCCAAGCTCAACGGTGAGGTGGCCCTCTACAGCGCCGAGATCATCGAGGCCCTGCGCTACCTGAACGGCGTGAACCCCCACGTGGCCCCCTGGACCGGCTTCCTCACGGACCCCGTCCTGCGCAAGTTCGGCATCCAGCTGGTGGACTTCTCCATCCCCGGCGTGGCCGTGATCCTGGGCAAGGCCCGCAGCAGCAAGGAAGCCGCCAAGCTGGTGAAGAACCTCCAGGGCAAGGGCATCATGCTCATGCTCTGCAACGAGATCATCGAGCAGCTCCTGGAAGAGAACGTCAAGCTCGGTATCGACTACATCGCCTTCCCCCTGGGCAACTTCACCCAGGTCATCCACGCCGTGAACTTCGCCCTCCGGGCCGGTCTGGCCTTCGGCGGCATCGCCCCCGGCGCCCGGGACGCCCAGCTTGACTACCAGAAGCGTCGCGTCCGGGCCTTCGTCCTCGCCCTGGGCGAACAGGACGACGTCCGCACCGTCGCCGAGTTCGGCGCCCTGTTCCTGGGCCACCCCACCATCACGGATCAGCCCGTGGCGGAGCCCATCCCCGACTGCTACATCTCCCAGCCCGACTACGACAAGATGGTGGCCGAGGCCCTGGAGCTGCGCAGCATCAAGCTCAAGGCCGTCGATATCGACGTGCCCATCACCATCGGTCCCGCCTTCGAGGGTGAGACCATCCGCCGTGCCGATGCCTACGTCGAATTCGGCGGCGGCAAGGCCACGGGCTTCGAGCTGGTGAAGATGGTCGGTGCCGACGAGATCGAGGACGGCAAGATCACCGTGGTCGGCCCCGAGATCGATGAAGTCAAGGAAGGGTCCATCCTGCCCATCGGCCTCTACATCAAGATCTACGGCCGCAAGATGCAGACGGACTTCGAGAGCGTGCTCGAGCGCCGGGTCCACTACTTCACCAACTACGGCGAAGGCCTGTGGCACGTGGCCCAGCGCGATCTCTGCTGGATCCGCATCAACAAGGATGCCGCAGCCAAGGGCTTCAAGTTCAAGCACTTCGGCGACATCCTCATCGCGAAATACAAGTCCGAGTTCCCCGCCATCGTGGATCGCGTCGAAGTCACCATCTACACCAACCAGGCGGATGTGGACGAGAAGATCAAGGAGGCCCGCGAGGTCTACCACCTCCGCGACGAGCGCCTCCGTGGCCTCAAGGACGACACGGTGGACGAGTTCTTCTCCTGCACCCTCTGCCAGTCCTTCGCCCCCAACCACTCCTGTGTCGTGACCCCCGAGCGCGTGGGCCTCTGCGGCGCCGTGAGCTGGCTGGATGCCAAGGCCTCCTACGAGATCACCCCCACGGGCCCCAACCAGCCCATCCTCAAGGAAGGGGTCATCGACGAGAAGAAGGGCATCTGGAAGAGCGTCAACGACTTCATCTACAACAGCACCAACAAGACCCTGGAAGAGGTGGCCCTCTACACCCTCATGGAACTGCCCATGACCTCCTGCGGCTGCTTCGAGGCCATCATGGCCATCGTGCCCGAGGCCAACGGCATCATGATCACCACCCGCGAGCACACGGGCATGACCCCCTGCGGCATGACCTTCTCCACCCTGGCGGGTTCGGTGGGCGGCGGTGTCCAGTCCCCCGGCTTCATGGGTGTGGGCAAGCGCTACATCACCAGCCGCAAGTTCATCAGCGCGGATGGTGGCATGGCCCGCATCGTCTGGATGCCCAAGAGCCTCAAGGAATCCATCCGTGAGGACTTCGTGAAGCGCAGCGTCGAAGAGGGCCTTGGTGAGGACTTCATCGACAAGATCGCCGACGAGAGCGTGGGTATCGCCACCGAGGAGATCCTCCCCTTCCTGGAAGAAAAGGGCCACCCGGCCTTCGCGATGGAATCGTTGTTCTAAACCGAAAGGAGTTGTGAATTATGGCGCTAACCGGCCTTGATATTTTCAAACTGCTGCCCAAGAAGAACTGCAAGGAATGCGAGCAGCCCACCTGTCTGGCCTTCGCCATGGCTCTGGCCAACGCCAAGACCGCCCTGGACAAGTGCCCCTACGTCTCCGAGGCCGCCAAGGAAGCCTTGGGCGGCGCCTCCGCCCCCCCCATCAAGCTGGTGAAGGTGGGCACCCTGGGTTCCGAGCGAGAGATGGGCGACGAAGTGGTGCTCTTCCGCCACGACAAAGCCTTCTATCACCCCACCCTGCTGGCCGTCGAGATCTCTGACACCCTCTCGGGTGCCGAACTCGAAGCCAAGGTCAAGAAGGTCAATGAGCTCGCCTTCGAGCGCGTCGGCCAGTCGGTCTCCATCGACATGATGGCGGTCCGCAACGACTCCGGGAACGCCGATGCCTTCGCCGCCGCCGTCAAGGCCGTGGCCGATGTCACCTGCTTCGCCACCGTCCTCATCACCGAGGATGTGGTCGCCATGGAGAAGGCCCTGGCCATCATCGGGAGCCAGAAGCCCCTGATCCACGCCGCCACCGAAGCCAACTGGGAAAAGATGGTGGAGCTGGCCAAGAAGTATGAGGCTCCCCTGGTGGTCAAGGGCAACGGCCTGGATTCCACCGCCGATCTGGTGGAGAAGGTCGCCGCCTCCTACAAGGAACTGGTGATCGATCTCGGCACCCGTCAGCTCTCCCAGTCCCTGGCGGAGATCACCCAGACCCGCCGCCTGGCCATCAAGAAGAAGTTCCGCCCCTTCGGCTACCCGGTGATCGCCTTCGCGACCTCCGAGAGCCCCCGGGATCAGGTCATCGAGGCCGCTGCCTACATCACCAAGTACGCCAGCGTGGTCGTCCTCAAGGCCGATGAGAAGTCCCAGCTCCTGCCCCTGACGGCCCTGAAGATGAACATCTTCTCGGACCCCCAGAAGCCCAGCCAGGTGGAGCCCAAGGTCAACGCCATCGGTGCGGTGACCCCGGACTCTCCGGTCTACGTCACCACCAACTTCGCCCTCACCTACTACACGGTGGAAGGCGAGGTCTCCGCCAGCAAGGTCCCCTCGTACATCCTGGCCTGCCCCACGGATGGCACCTCGGTGCTGACCGCCTGGGCCGCCGGCAAGTTCAACGGGGACAAGATCACGGAGTTCATCAAGGCCTGCGGTATCGAAGAGACCGTCAAGCACCGGAACATCGTGATCCCCGGCCACGTGGCGGTCATCAAGGGCGCCCTGGAGGAGAAGTCCGGCTGGAAGGTCCTGGTGGGCCCCGCCGAAGCCTCCGGCATCAATGCCTTCGCCAAGGCCAACTTCGCCTAGAAAGAATCAACCCTTGGAAAAGCACCTCATCACTTTCATGCCGGACCAGGTTTCGGTCGCCGTCCGGGAGGGCACCAACCTCCTGGCGGCAGCCAAGCAGGCCGGAATCGACATGAGCAGCCCCTGCGGGGGGCGTGGCACCTGCGGCAAATGCGCCGTCAAGGTGCTCTCCGGGAGCTACGACTCCAGGGAAGACGCCCACCTGACCGAAGATCTCAAGGAGCAGGGACTTGTCCTGGCCTGCAAGATCAAGGTCCGGGGCCCCATGACGGTGGAAGTGCCGGCCCAGTCCCGCCTCACGGAACACAAAGTGCTCCTGGGCAGCAAGCGGACGCGCTTCACCAAGGCGAATGACTACTTTGCCACCCGGAAGATGAATCCCATCTGCCACCGCTATTGTCTCAGCCTGGATCCTCCGGATCTGGTGGACAACCAGAGTGACTGGGACCGTCTTCAGAATGCCCTCCGCAAGCAGCACGGCCTGAAGGACGCCACCATCGCCATCAGCTGTCTCCAGGCCCTCCCTGCGGCTGTCCGCATGGGGAACTGGGACATCACGGTGACAGTGGGCACCCTTCTGGGGGTTCCCAAGGTCCTGACCGTGGAACCGGGTCACACGACCCGCCCCACCTATGGACTGGCCGTGGACATCGGCACCACCACCGTCGTGGTGGCGCTCCTGGACACCGCCACCGGTCGGATCCTCGACAAGGCCGGCACCTACAACAAACAGTCCGTCTACGGCTCGGACGTGATCTCCCGGATCATGTATACCGATGATCACCCGGAGGGTCTGGCCCAGCTGCAAAAGGCAGTGGTGGACACCCTCAACGAGCTGATCGATGGCCTGCTCGCCAAGAACGGCATCAACCCCAGGGAGATTCCCGTCCTGGTCCATGGCGGAAATACCGTCATGACCCACCTCTTCCTGGGAATACCCGCCACCTGGCTTCGCCTGGAGCCCTATGCCCCCGCCGTCACGGCCCCCCCGGTCCTGAGGGCGAAGGAGCTGGAGCTCCATATCAACCCCGACGCCCTGGTGGTCACCATTCCTTCGGTGGCCGCCTACGTGGGTGGCGATATCACCGCCGGTGTCCTGGCCAATCAGATCACCCGGTCCGAAGAGTTGACCCTCTTCATCGATATCGGCACCAACGGTGAGCTGGTCCTGGGCAACAACGACTGGCTCGTCACCTGCGCCTGCTCGGCGGGCCCGGCCTTCGAAGGCTCGGGCATCGCCTGCGGAATGCGGGCCATGGAAGGCGCCATCGACTCCCTGGAGATCGATCGGAAGACCCTGGAGGCCCACTGCGGGACCATCGGGAAGATCAAGCCCCGTGGCATCTGCGGATCCGGCCTCATTTGCGCGCTTTCTGAAATGAAATACGCCGGAATCATTGATCGCGCGGGGAAGATGCTGCCCAAACAGCACCCGCGCATCAGACCCGGCTCCGAAGGCCTCGAATACGTTCTCGTCTGGGCTGATGAGAGCGGAGGCAAGCAGGACATTGTGATCACCGAGGGAGACATCAAGAACCTCCTCCGGGCCAAGGGCGCCATCCTGGCGGGCATCCGCACCATGCTCAACCTGGTGCAGCTCGAGATGCAGGACATCGCCCGGGTCTACATTGCCGGCGGCTTCGGCAACTACCTCAACATCTCCGACTCGGTCCGCATCGGACTGCTGCCGGACCTGCCCCGGGAGAAGTTCGAGTACGTCGGAAACAGCTGTATCCAGGGGGCCATGACCGTACTGCTCAGCCAGGAAGGTCTGGCCGAGTCCCTGGATCTGGCCAACCGGATGACCTACCTGGAGCTCTCCAACGGGAACCAGTTCATGGACGAGTTCATCTCGGCGCTCTTCATTCCCCATACCGATCTGAACCTCTTCCCATCCCTGCAGACGGAGTGCCTGGGCTCGGCCCAGGCAACCCGTGGGGAGCAGGAGGGGGACGCAGAGCGACCAACGGGAGCGGGCGGTCCCCTTCCTTCAAGTCAGGAGTCATGACCATGCCCGTACAAATCGCAGTCGCCGGGAAGGGCGGAACAGGCAAGACCTCTTTCTGTGCCCTCCTCACCCGCTATCTGATCGACAAGCGCAAGGTGCCCATCCTCGCGGTGGATGCCGACGCCAACGCCAACCTCAATGAGGCACTGGGTCTCAAGCTCGAGGGCGAGACCGTTTCCGAACTCATCGCCAGCACCAAGGATGCGAACAGCATCCCCATGGGCATGAGCCAGGAGACCTATATCGAGTACAAGCTCAACGCCGCCCTGGCGGAGGGCAAGGATGTGGACCTGCTGGTCATGGGGGGACCCGACGGCCCCGGCTGCTTCTGCTTCCCCAACAACATCCTGCGCAAACACCTCGACAAGCTCCTGACCCACGGCTACAAGTACGTCGTCATCGACAACGAGGCCGGCCTGGAGCACATCAGCCGCCGCACCACCCAGGACGTGGACTTCCTCTTCGTCGTCAGCGACAGCTCGGCCCGCGCCATCCGCTCCGCCGGACGGGTCCATGAGCTGGTCAAGCAGATCCAGACCAAAGTGAAGAACATCTGCCTTGTGGTCACCCGGGCCACGCCGGAAGACGTGGAGCTTCTCAAGGAAGAGATCGAGAAGACCGGCCTGACGCTGGCAGGGATCATCCCCAGCGACCCCCTGGTGAACGAGTTCGACATCAAGGGCCAGCCCCTCTTCAACCTTCCCGCTCACTCGCCAGCCGTGCAAGCGGCTTACGCAATCCTGGACAACCTCAACATTTAAAGGGGAAATACCCATGCCTGTTCAGATCCTGAAGGAACGCAACTCGGGCAAGATCACCAGTGTCACCCTCGGCGCCACCGCCGAGCAGGGTGGCACCCGCGCCTGCACGATCACGGTGGGTGGCGAATCCAGCCTGCCCTGGCTCCACTTCGAGGGTGAGACCCCCAACAAGCCTGTCGTGGCTGTCGAAGTCCTGGACCGCTACCCCGAGGAGTGGAACGACGCCGTCAAGGCCACCTACGGCGATGCCATGAAGGATGCCGCCGCCTGGGCCAAGGCCGCCGTCGAGTGCGGTGGCGCGGACCTGATCTACCTCCGCCTCCAGAGCGCCGATCCCGAGCTGGGCGCCAGCACCCCCGAGCAGTGCGTCGCGACGGTCAAGAAGGTCCTGGCCGCCGTGGGCGTGCCCGTCGCCGTCATCGGCTGCGGCATCGATGAAGTGGACAACAAGGTGATCCCCGCTGTGGCCGAAGCCTGTGCCGGTGAGAACCTGCTCCTGGGCCTCGCCACCACCGAGAACTACAACACCATCGTGGCCGCCGCCATGGTGCACAAGCACACCGTGATCGCCCAGTCCCCCCTGGACATCAACATGTGCAAGCAGCTCAACATCCTCATCACCGAGATGGGGATCCCCGCGGACCGGATCATCGTCGATCCCAGCATCGGCGGCCTGGGCTACGGCCTGGAGTATGCCTACTCCGTGGGTGAGCGCGCCCGTATCGGCTCCCTCCAGGGCGACAAGATGCTGGCCCTGCCCACCATCGGCACCGTCGGCTTCGAGGCCTGGAAGGCCAAGGAGGCCAACGTGGGCGCCGATGAGTTCCCCGGCTGGGGCGATCAGGCCGAGCGCGGCATCCTCTGGGAGGCCGTGACCGCCGCCTCGCTGCTGCAGTCCGGTCTGGACATCCTGGTGATGCGCCACCCCGAGGCCATTGCGCTGGTGAAGAAGAACGTCGCCGACCTGATGACACCGAGCAGCCTCTAAATAGCCATCGCCACGTCAGGATCACTTCCTGACGCCAAGCGTGGCCTGCCTTTCATCGCTGTCCATCACTGGCCCAGGTTTTTGCTCTGCTTTTTCCCAAAAAAGGAAGCAATGCCCCGCAATCACGCTCCAGAAAGCCCTTCAGCCAGCGATGAACAGCGATAAAACGATCTTCAGCAATTCAGTTTTACGTTTTAACACCATTCCCTAAGGAGACCCACCGCGATGGAAATCATCGGCGAACGCATCAACGGCATGTTCAAGGACATCCGCGAGGCCATCAAGACCCTCGACAAGAAGCCCGTGCAGGATTGGGCCATCAAGCAGACCGAGAACGGCGCCACCTGGCTGGACGTCTGCGTCGGCCCCGCCGCTGAGGATCCCACCGCCGCCATGAAGTGGCTGGTGGAGACGGTCCAGGAAGTGGTGGACACCCCCCTCTCCCTCGACTCCACCAACTACGACCTGATCGAGGAGGGCCTCAAGCTCTGCAAGCGTCCCGCCCTCATCAACTCCTGCCACGCTGACCGCTACAAGATCGAGCGCGTCTTCCCCATGGCCGTGAAGTACAACGCCAAGGTGATCGCCCTGGCCATGAGCGAGGAGTCCGGCATCCCCAAGACCGCCGATGCCCGCGTGGGCCTGGCCATGGAGCTGGTGGCCGCCGCCGATGAGTTCGGTCTGCCCCTCCAGGACCTCTACATCGATCCCCTGATCCTGCCTGTCAACGTCGCCCAGGATCACGCCATCGAGGCCATGGAGACCCTCCGCCAGGTCAAGATGCTGTCCGATCCCCCCCCCAAGACCACCGTGGGCCTCTCCAACGTGTCCCAGCGCTGCAACAACCGCAAGCTCCTCAACCGCACCATGATCGCCATGCTCATGGCCAGTGGCCTGGATTCCGCCATCGCCGACGCCAACGACGACGACCTGATGGAAACCGCCGCCGCCGCCCGCATCATCATGAACAAGGAGATCTACTGCGACTCCTTCGTCGAGCTCTACAAGACGAACCACTACAAGTAGACCTCAAATCCTCGCACAAGGGCCCTCCCGGATCCGATCGGGGGGGCCCTTTCTCCAGACGCTGGCATCCCCTTCCCCCCTTTTCAGAGCTCAGCATGGATTCCTTCGCTCTTCCCGCCCCATTGATGCTGGACGAGAAAACCCTCCAGACCCTGCTCCAATTGGCCTCCGCCCAGGACACCCCCGATGCCAAACGGGTGAGGGCCCAGGTCCTCCTGGCCTTTGCCGGGGGCGTGAGGATCTCGGCCATCGCGGATCAATTCCAGGTCCACCGGACGCGGGCCGTCCGCATCATTCGTCAGGCCCAGGACATGGGCATCCTGGCCTCCCTTCAGGAGCGCCGCGGACGGAACTCCCGCCCCAAGATCCCCATGGCCTCCATCCAATGGCTGCTGGCCGTGGCCGACTGTCCTCCCAGCCACCATGGCTACTCCCGACGCACTTGGACAGCCGCCGACCTCCTGGACTTCGGGAGAACCCAGGGGCCCCGCCTGGGCCATCCTGCCTTGGCCGAACTCAGTCAGAATCAGGTCTACCGCTATTTCTCCCGGTTCGGGCGCCCCTTCGCCCGGCGCGGAGCTCAGGGCAAGGACACCAGGAAGGCCAACCCTGTCGAGCCCGGGAGAACACAGGCTGCAGGATGAAATCCACCATCGGCGAGGGCCTCTTCCCCGGCTAGAATGGTGAATTGGCCCAATCCCGGGCCGCCGGAAGATCCATGTTCGAATCCCTCACCGAAAAGCTCAGCAAGGCGATGAAATCGCTCCGGGGCGAAGCCCGCCTCTCGGAGAAGAATATCGAAGACGCCCTCCGCGAGGTCCGCATGGCCCTCCTGGAGGCGGATGTGCATGTCCAGGTAGCCCGCACCTTCCTCCAGCGGGTCAAGGAGAAGGCCCTGGCCCAGGGGCCTGACGGCAAAGGTGCCGTAGTCCTGGATGGCCTGAACCCGGCCCAGCAGTTCATCGACATCGTCTACCAGGAACTCACCGAGATCATGGGCGGCACGGCCCCCGAGCATCCCCTGGATTTCGGCACCAAGCCTCCGACCGTGGTCATGATGGTGGGCCTCCAGGGCGCCGGCAAGACCACCACCTGCGGCAAGCTGGCCAAGTTCCTGAAGAAGATGGGGCGCTCCCCCATCCTGGTGCCCGCCGACATCCAGCGTCCCGCCGCCGTGGAGCAGCTCCACGTCGTCGCCAAGGACGCGGGCGTGCCGAGCTACCGCACCGAATCCAAGGATCCCGTGGCCATCTGCAAGGCCGCCGTGGAGGAGGCCCGGATCAAGGGCTGGGATACGGTCATCCTGGACACCGCTGGCCGCCTGCATCTTGATGAACAATTAATGAATGAACTCGTCCGGATCCAGGAGGGCACCCAGCCCAACGAGATCCTCTTCGTGGCGGACGCCATGACGGGCCAGGACGCCGTTCGCTCCGCCACCGCCTTCCACGAGAAGCTGGGCCTCACGGGCGTCATCCTCACCAAGACCGACGGTGACACCCGGGGCGGCGCCGCCTTCAGCATCAAGCACGCCACCGGTCGCCCCATCAAGTTCGTGGGTGAGGGCGAGAAGCTGGATGACTTCCAGCGCTTCCACCCGGATCGCATGGCCCAGCGCATCCTGGGCATGGGCGACGTCCTGAGCCTCATCGAGCAGGCCAAGGACAAGATCGATGAGAAAGATGCGGAGGCCATGGCCCAGCGGCTGGTGAAGAACCAGTTCACGCTTGAGGACATGCGCAGCCAGCTCCAGCAGGTCAAGAAGATGGGCTCCATGCAGAAGATCCTGGGCATGCTGCCCGGCATGGGCCAGATGAAGGCCCAGTTGGACAGCGTGGTGACCGACAAGCGCATGGGACACCTGGAGGCCATCCTCAACTCCATGACCCCCAAGGAACGCGCCAACCACAACCTGCTGGACGCCAAGCGCAAGCGGCGGATCGCGGCGGGTGCCGGCAGGCCGGTCCACGAGATCAACCAGCTCCTCAAGCAGTTCCTCGAGATGAAGAAGATGATGGGCCAGATGAAGGATCCTCGCTTCATGAAGAAGATGGCCGCCATGAAGAACATGCCGGGAATGCCCAAGATGCCCTTTTAATAGAATGCAGGGAATTTGAACCCTGCGATGACTCAGCGTTCTTCCACCCGGGAGACAAGGGTCCAGGTGTTGGACCCCCAGCCTCCCAACTCTTTCCTTTCTTTTCAGCCCAATCCGGTATAAACTGGCAAGCTCTAGGAGTTCAAATGCTCACAATCCGTCTCGCTCGCAACGGTGCCAAGAAGCGGCCCTTCTACCACATCGTCGTGTCTGAGCACGACCGCATTCCCACCGGCCGTGCCATCGAGATCCTCGGTTTCGTCAACCCCATCGCCACCACCGGCGAGACGGTCCGCATCGATGCCGACAAGGCCAAGTCCTGGATCCAGAAGGGCGCTCAGCCCTCCAAGACCGTCCTTGATCTCTTCAAGAAGAACGCGATCGTCTAATTCAAACACCAAATGAACGAAGGGCCGGGATCATCCCGGCCTTTCGCGCTGGTTCCGGAGGCCATGTGAACCTCGAAGCCTTTCTCAAAGAAGTGCTGACCCCCATGCTGGACCACCCCGAGAGCCTTCGCATCGAGGTCACGGGAAGCGGAAAGAAGCGGGACGCGCTCATCATCGCCGCCCAGAAGGACCGGGGCCGGATCATCGGCAAGAGTGGCCGCATGATTTCCTCCCTGCGCACCCTCTGCAAGGCCGCTGGCGAAAAGAATGGCCTCATCGTGAATGTCGAACTCTACGATGCGGACGAGAAGCCTGCCGCAGGGGAAGCCTGATGCTGCTCCTGGGACAACTGGCCAAGGTCCAGGGCCTGAAGGGCGAGTTCCTCTTCCACGCCCTCATGGATAACCCGGATCGCCTGCCGGACCTCAAGGGCCTGGTACTGGCTCCTGCGGGAATGGACCTCCAGCACGCCGAGCCCCAGGCTCCGGCCCACCAGGTGACGATTCGCAGCTTCCGATGGCACCAGGAACGCCCCTGCCTGGCCCTCCAGGAGGTCGCTGACCGCACCGCCGCCGAAGCCCTCAAGGGCTGGGCCCTCTGGATGCCGGAGGACCAGGCTTCCCTGGAGGAAGGCGAGAGCTTCCGCCACGACTGGATCGGCTGCCAGGTCCTGGTCGACGATCAGCTCGTGGGGGAGGTGCTGCGCCTGGACCCCAGCCCCATGGGCTACGATATGGTCATCATGCGGGATCTCCGCCCCGGCCGCACGGGCCAGCGAGACATTCCCTACATCAAGGCCTGGTTCCAGCTGGACCTGCCCAATCGGAAGGTCCGTTTGGACCCTCCCCCGGGACTTCTGGACCTGGACCGGATCAAAGACTGAGCCGGTTCAGACCTCTTCCGGCTGAGCCGGGGTCTCCTGCCCCTCAATCCCCTGGGTCTCCTGGGGGATTTCTTCTATCGGCGTACCGTCCTTGTTCAGCTTACGGTTACGCTTCTCTTCCTGTTTGCGCTGGCGCTCCAGATCCTTGAGCCGCTTCTCGCGCTGATAGTTCACACGAGCCAAGATGTCCTCCTAAATTAAAATGGCCCGCCACCCTGGAAGGGGGCGGGCCAAGTTTTTGCTAGGACAAGCTTAGAGCTTGACGACGTTAACAGCCTGGGGGCCCTTCTGGCCCTGGGCGCTCTCGAAGCTCACGCGCTGGCCTTCGTCCAGGCTCTTGAAGCCCGAACCCTGGATGGCGGTGTGATGAACGAAGAGGTCGGCGCCCCCCCCATCGGGAGAGATGAATCCGAAACCCTTTTCAGCGTTGAACCACTTAACGATACCTTGAGCCATGTAAATATCCTGATTGTCTCTTTTGTGGGGGCTGGTGCAAGTCGAGACAATGGCCGGCTCAGCATCGGGAACCCGCGAGATGCGCAGTTCCTTTCCTCTACAATGACTCCTTTCCGAAAAAAGGGGAGAAAAGTTTCTCAGCCCCCAACTTCTTTTTTCAGACCCTGTTCACGGACATCTTTCCCTGTTTCTCCCGCCTTTGCAGCGGATTGACGGGATAACCCACGACGAATCCAGAAAGGATCTCGTAGCCCTCGGGGATCTGGAGCATGGCCAACAGCTCTTTATGCTGCCGCAGGATCCTCAGGCAGCCCCAGATATAGCTGCTGCCCAGGTTCAGGGCCGTGGCCTGCAGGCTCATGTTCTCAATGACGCAGGCCGCGTTGCAGAGCTCGATGTGATCCTCGGAGAGATCCGTGGCCGAAACGAGGATCAGGGTCGGAGCTCCGTGAAGGGGATCCAGCGGCAGGCCGGTCTTGCGGGATACCGTCTGCACTGCGTCCCGGATCTGTTGGAGAAGCCCCGGGTCCTGCACCACCGTCAGGTGCGTGCTCTGGTCGTCCCCCATGGCCAGAGGGGCCGTCTGGGCGGCCTCCAGAAGGCGCTGAAGCGCGTCCTCCTGGATCTGCTGGGGCTGATATTTCCGTGTGGTGCGCCTCAGGTAGAGGACATCTTCGAGATCCATTCCATCCTCACGTTCGGGTCATCGCCCGTCATAGGGGTAGTCTTCCATCGTCCTTCCGGGTTAAAACCCGGTCAACCCTGCCTCAATAGACCACCGCATCGGCCTCGGGGTCGAAGGGATTGGTCCTCACAGCCAGGGAGAAGAGGAAGGGGTAGTCGGTCTGGAGGTGGCGGACATAGTCCAGCCACTGGGAACAGAGATGGGTGTATGCGCGCCTGGCATCGATCGCCAGGTGGGCGACGTCATTGGGGGGCATGCCGACCAGACTGGACCTCGCAGCCAGCTCCTCCGCCAGATGGGTCACGGCCCAGAGCAGCTCGGCGAAGGCCTCATGCTCGAGCAGGGCCTGGTTGCCCAGGAGGCTGAGCATGAAACGTTTTTCGGCAATCAGCCGCTGCTTGATGCTCTCGAGGTCACAGGCGCTCAGGTCCATCACCGCATGGTGCCCCACCAGGAAGGCCCTGGCCTGGTTATAGTCGGCAAGCTTCCAGGCATTACTGGGCACCAGCGCCTTGTGGAGCTCCCCCAGGTTCTGATCCGCCTGGGCCAGACGCTTGAGCAGTTCCGTGCCCACTTCCGAAAAGAAGGCCCCAATCACCATATTGAGTTTGCGCAGCGTGGCCTGACGCTCCCGAGCCCTCATCAAACGGTCGATGCAGACGGTGACGATGGCCACCTGCAGAAAGAGGAAGGCCACATCCCCCAACAGGAAGCGCCACATCTCGTTGTGCAGTTCACTCCCTGGAAAGAGGGCCCAACGAAGGGAGAAGAGGACCCCGGCAAGACCCACCAGGGCGATCAGGAGCAGGACTTCAGAGCGATATTTCATGGGACACCGTAAAGAAACGGCCCGCCGCAGAAGGAGGCGGGCCGTAGGGAATCGGATGCGGAAAACTAGCGGTACGTCACATCCAGAGGCAACCTGGCGTAGACGCCGAAGGGATCATTGAGGGCCTGGAGGGTGCCCAGCTGCCGCTCCAGCTGGGATTTCAGTTCGAGCACGGGCCCCCGGGCCAGGGGCCTGCCCTCGCCGCCGCCAATCAGCTTCAGCAGCTTCTCCACCGGAGATCTGGGCGACTCAGGGGCGTCCACCCGGTAGTCGGACTCGATCTGAGCCTTCTTCGCAGCCCAGCGGATGGCATCCTGGAGCCCCCCGAGCTCGTCCACCAGGCCGAGGCGTTTGGCCTCAATCCCTGACCAGACCCGCCCCTGGGCAATCTCCTGCACCTGCTCACGCTTCATGTGCCGACCTTCCGCAACCTTGGTCAGGAACTGATCGTAGATGTGGTCCACGAGCCCCTGGATCCGGGCCAGTTCCGTCGGAGAGGCGGGACGGAAAAGGCTGGGCATCGCCAGCTTGGCCGTCTGGACACCATCGAAGCTCACACCGTGGTCCGTAGCCAGCTTGCGCACATTGGGCAGCATACCGAAAACCCCGATGGAGCCTGTGATGGTCGCAGGCTCGGCAAAGATCCGGTCCCCATAGGCACTGATCCAGTACCCCCCAGAGGCCGCCACGGTCCCCATGGAGACCACGACGGGTTTGGTTTTCCGGGCCAGAACCAGCTCCCGTTGGATCACCTCGCTGGCGGTGGCACTGCCCCCGGGGCTGTTCACCCGCAGGACGATGGCCTTGATGTGGGAGTCCAGGCGAAGACGACGTATTTCCTGGCTAAGGCGATCCCCTCCGACCTGGTTGCCCTGCCCTTCCCCGTCCACGATTTCGCCCTCGGCATAGACCACGCCGATGAGGTGCTTGCCCTTCGCGGGGTGCGGAATCTTGGAATAAGCCACCAGATCGATCTGGGGGAAGTCCTGATCCTGGGGGCCCTTCCCGCTCAGGGTCTTGAGCTGGTCCAGAACCTCGTCGTAGGGAGCCAGTTTGTCCACCAGACCGGCCTGCTGGGCCTCGGGGGCCGTCAGCAGGGCCTTCTCGTCCGCCAGGGATTGGATGAAGGCCTCCGTCCTGCCGCGATCCTTGGCCACGGTCCCCTTCCAGTCCGTCCAGACGTCATCCAGCAGTTTCTGGTACTGCTCGCGGTTGGCATCGCTCATCTTGTCGAGAATGAAGGGCTCCACGGCGCTCTTGTATTTGCCCACCCGGGTGACCTGGACCTCGACGCCGTATTTCTTGAAGGCCCCCGCCAGGAAGACCATCTCAGCGCTGGGACCGCTCATCTCGACAACGCCGAAGGGATTGGCATAGAGGGTCCCCGCCCCGGCGCAGAGATAGTATTCCTTCTTGCTCCAGGTCTGGTTGTAGGCGAGAACAGGCTTGCCGGATTCCGCCTTGAAACGCTGAATGGCCTCCCGCAATTCCTTCAGGGCCGCTGGTCCAGCACCGTATCCCACGGCCTGGATATTGCCGGTGAGGTAGAGCGCGCTGATGTTCCGATCCTTGGCTGCCCGATCCAGGGCGGCGATGAGCACCGCCAGAGGCGTCCCGTCGGCATCCTGATCCCGCATGGCCTTGCGCAGGATCTCGCCAGCGCCCTCCTCCCGGGGGGCGTCCGGGATATTGGTGGAGAGATCGAAGACCAGCACCGCCCTGGATGGAACCGTAGGCTTGCTGGAGGCTCCGACCACCGCCAACAGCCCAAAGAGGAATACCACTCCGATCCCGACGAACAAGCCCAGCGCAATCAGGGAGGCGAATAACGACTTGAAAAAGTCTTTCATTGGAGCTCCATATCAGAACTGGAACCCTGCCGAGATCAGCAGGTTCTTCAACTGGGTATCCTTCTCATCCTGGGTGCGGGTCTTACCCAGAAGCTGCTTCAGGTCCACCGCGTACTCGATCTTGATGGGGAAGCCGATCTTGAGGATCGCCCCCACCCCCAGGGCGGTCCGGAAGGGATCGTGATGTTTGTCGCTGATCTTGGCGTAGACCTGTCCCGAATCCACGAAGACCTCTCCCCAGAAGGTGGGGCGCAGGATCGGAAAGCGGTACTCGGCGTTGACCAGGGCCAGGCCCTGACCCCCCAGGGCCACCCATTGCTCCACCTGGGTCCCGCTGGAGGTGGTCATGGGCACTTGAGTCCTTGGCCCCAGCCAATCCGGCTGCACCCCACGTTGGGAGAAGGGCCCACCCCCGAAGAATCGCTCGGATAGGGGAAGATCCTCCGCACTGCTGGCGGTGGGCCGGGCCATACCCAGCCGGAGCCCCAGCATGGCAACCCCAGCCCGGGCCCTCGCCCCTACGGGCCAGGTCCACTGGTGGCGAAGGTCCACTTTCACGAAGCTGCTATTGGGGCTGGTGCCCAGGAACTGGGTCGCCAGCTCGACCCGTCCCACGGAATAGCGTCCGCTGGTGGGATCAAAGGGGTTGTCCCGTGTGTCCCGCACCACCTGGAAATAGGGTGCCGAGATCACCGAATGGCTCGGGCTGTGGGTGATCTGGTTCAACACCTCATCGGGGACCGTGGGGGCGTTCAGATCAGCCCTGGCCTTCACATTCGCCTGCTCGAAACGGTGCCCGATCTGGAAGAGCAGATGCTCCCCCTTCCGCCACTCCAGCCCCGCAGTAATGCGCTGCCTCCGGATTTCATAGGCATCCCGGCGCTCGAAGATGTAGGCCCCTTCCATGCGAAGCTGGGCATGTTGCGGCAACCAACTCCAGGGTGAGAACCACGGATCGGTATACCCCAGGCTGTACACGTCCACGGACCGGGGCGAATCACCGGTGGGAAAGACCCTCCGTAGCCAGGGGTTGTTGATGGTGCCATCACCCGCCCGCAGGCCGAAATCCACGGTGCGCCCCATGCCGCCAACATTGAGCCGCTGGACACCGGTACCGAAGTGATAGCCCTGGGCCCGATCGTAGCCAAAACCGTTGGTGATTACCCAAGGCGAACGCTCCTGGACATTCAGGGTGAGATCACCGGGCTTCCAGGGGGAGACCTCGGGCTTGTCCTCCGACAGGCTGAAGAGTTCCACCCTCTCAAAGGCCCCAAGGTTCGCCACCCGCGACTGGGTTTGCACCACCCGTTCGGGATCCAGGGGCTGCCCGGGATCCAGCAGTGACTCCCGGAGGAAGGCTTCGGCCCGGGTTCGGTCCGCCCCCTTGACCACCAGGCGCCGGACCTGCTCCATGGGCTGGCTGGGGATGTCTATCCGCACCACAGCGGGGCCGTTCCCCTCTTCCAGCTTCAAGTGTTCCTGGGGCCGCTGCACCCCCAGCGCCACCAAGCGCTGATGAACGAGATAGAGGACCTGGGCCAGATCGCGTTTGACCATCGGCACAGGGGTTGAGAAGTCAAGGGCATAGGCCCCGACTTCACCCGGGATGGGACTCAGGGTCGCCGTGTGCTTCCCCAGGCCGGGACGGTCGCTCCGGTAGTTCCGCTTAATCGGATCCCCGGATTTGAGAAGAAAGGGGCGGTCCGCAAAAGAGGCGGTCAGGAGCTCGGCCATCCGGGGAGCTTCGGTTGCAAATTCTGGAGCCACACGAAGTTCCAGGCGGCGAAGGCTCCTGGCATGCCCCTCCCGGACCTGGAAGACCAGAGTCGCTTCCTCCCCAGTGCGCTCCATGGGAGGGCGGCGAAGACTCAGGTCGGTGTACCCCCGGGTGGCATAAAACCCCTTGATCTGGTCCTCCAAACCGCTGATCAGATCCGGAGTCAGGAGAGGCTCCCCAAAGAACAGCCAGCGGCGAGGAATAGCCAGGGCGTCCTGGAGCTGTGCGGAAGTCTGCTCGGCGTTCTTCTCGAATCGCAGATCATGGAGTCGGAAGCGGGGTCCGCTCTGGATGCGATAGGTGACCTGCACCTCGTCGGGGGAGGCTTTGAGGATCTCACGGGATGAGCTGACCTGGGCATCCAGGTAGCCCCGGGAACGCAGGAGGCGCAGAATCCGGCGCTCCCCCTCTCCCAGGAGTTCGGGGCTGTAGGACTCCGCGCGGGCGAGGGGCAGAAGCTCCTTGGCCCGACTCCACCCGAGGCCGGAACCCAGAATGCGGAGGCGGACCAGAGGACCGGGCTCCACCTGGGCCTTGAGAACACCCGACGCAGGGTCAAAGGTCAGTTCCGCCTTCCATTCGTACCGCCGATCCCTCAGGAAGCGTTCCCTGAGACTGGCCCTGGCGGCCCTGGCGGCCTCGACATGCCACAGGCTGACGCCAGGTTTGACATCGATGAGTTTCCGGAGTTTTTCAACCGAGTAGGGGCCGAGGGCCCCGGTGATCTCGAGGCCCTTCACCAGGGCGGGGTTCCCAAGCTCAACGCCAAGCTTCAGACCTTTGCCCCCGAGGGTGGACTCCACACTGACCTTGGCCTCCGGATAGCCCGAGCCCCGCAGTTGGGTTTCGGCCCGGCTCCGCCACATTTCCCGGCGAGCCTCCCCCACCCGGATTCCCTTGCGCAATTCTGGGAAGAGGGATTTCCGCAGGGCCAGGGGGCAATCCCCCGCCCATTCCCAACGCTCAAGGTTGGGCCAGGGCTCCAGGCGGATCAGGCACCCGGTCTGCCCCCCCTCGGCCTCAAGGCCTCCGGACACAAGTCGGAAGCGATCCGTTGCCCGGATAGCGGCAAGGGCCACTTCCAGCTGGTCGGGGACCAGAGCCTGTCCGGCTTTGAGGCCGGCTGCGGCCCGGGCAAAGGCCTGGTCATCGGCCCCCCCCCCGGTATAGCGGACCGAAACGAGAGGCTCCGCCACCGCCAGAGCGCAGGCCAGAGCATTTAAAGAGAGGAGGGATGCGCGAAGAAGACCCATGAAGCGCGTCAGTTACCAGCCAGAGCTTCGGCTTCGGTTTCCGTCACTTCGAACACCGAATGGAGGCTGGTCATAGCGATGACCCGGGAGATCCGGTCGTTCAGGCCGCACAGCCTCAGCTCGCCGCCCCCGTTCTTGATGGCGTTGTAGCAGCTAACCAACTCGCCCACGCCAGAGGAATCCAGATAGCTGACCTCCTCGAAGTTGATGACAATCCGGTGGGCTCCGCTCTCCAGGGCATCACAAACGGCTTCGCTGAGTTCCTGATCGCCTTCCCCCAGGGTGATCTTCCCAGCAGGGCAGAGGATTCGGGTATCCCCTTGAGTGCGTTGAATGATGTCCATGTCATATCCTCGCGCGGCTTTCCGCAGTGTACCAAGGACCTGCCGCCCTGCGGGAAGGAATGTAGGTTCCACCCGGGCCATGCACGCTGTCAGGCACGAACCCTGCAACCCGTTCCACGCCTCCGCCGAATCCCGGCGATTTTTGCAGGGTTCCATGTTCGACCTCCTATCCTCCAACCCCATGATCACAACGATGGACCGCAGCATGACGCTGGCCAATCGGCGTCTGGGTCTCATCGCGTCCAACATGGCCAACCTCGACACTCCGGGCTACCACACCAAGGACTTTTCCTTCGAAGCCGCCCTGAAGCAAGAGGTCAACAATCTTTCCGGGAATTCTTTGCCCATTCAGAGGACCCACGCGAACCATCTCTCCGTCACCAGTTCGGGTTCCCTCCCCCGCACCACCGACCCCATCCGGCCCAACTATGAGCGCAATGACGGCAATGACGTGAGCCTGGATCGCGAATCCATGCTCCTGGCCAGGACCCAAGGCAACTACGTCCTCAGTTCCAATTTTGCCCAGTCCGAACTCCGACGCCTCCTCCAGGCCATCAAAGACGGAGCCAAGTGATGAGCTTCAACAAGATCTACGACATCGCCGCCTCGGGCATGAGCGCCCAGCGCCTCCGGGTCCAGCTCATCGCCGCCAACGTCGCCAACGCCGAAACCACGCGGACCACCGAGGGCGGCCCCTACCGGAAAAAGGAAGCCACCTTCCAGGTCCAACCCCTGGGTCAGACCTCCGACGGCATGGAACTCACGGGCGTGGGGGTGCGGCAGGTCATCAACTCCCAGGACCCCTTCGCGGCCAAATACGAACCCAACCACCCGGACGCCAACGCCGACGGGATCGTGCAGTACCCCAACGTCAACCCCGTGGAAGAAATGGTGAACCTCACCGAGGCCAGCCGCTCCTACGAGGCCAATGTGGCTGTGGTCCGGGCAGTCAGGGCCATGGCACTCTCCGCCCAGGACCTACTCCGGGTCCAGTGACGGAATTCTGACTGGCATCCCCCGACTCCCTGCCCCATCCTGAACTGAGCCCTTACGAGCCGCCCCCATGGATCCCCTGAACCTCAACAATCTCCCCTCGATCAAGCCCCTCACCGAGACCGGAACGGCCTCCAGCCAGGGAACTTCGAACGCTGAGGGTGCCAATTTCGGCGACATCCTCAAGCAGGCGCTCCAGGAAGTGAACGCCGCCCAGAGCACTGCCGCGCAAGAGGCACGGAACTTGATGACTGGAGAGACAACTGACATGCACACGGCGATTCTGGCGGTCCAGAAAGCCGATGTCAGTTTTCAGATGATGATGGCCGTTCGGTCCAAACTGATCGACGCTTACCGGGAAGTCATGCGAACGCAGATGTGACCTAGGCGCCCGGCCATCGAAAGGAACCCATGGCCGGCGAGAACAACCTGACCTCCCAGCTCCAGCGCACCCTCCAGAACATGTCCTCCACCCAAAAGGCGGTGGTCGGGGTGATTGTCCTGACCTTCGTCATCGTCCTCGCGGGCTTTGGCGTCTGGGCCAGCCAGGACAAGATGGAAGTCCTGGCATCGAACCTCCCACCGGGGGACGCCAGCACCATTGTGGAGAGTCTGCGCAAGCAGAACATCCCCTACGATCTCAGTTCAGACCAGCGCACCGTCTTCGTCCCAGAGAAGCGCGTCGGCGAACTGAAACTCCGTTTCGCGGGAGAGGGCCTCCTGAACGGGGACAAGGTAGGCTTCGAGAAGCTGGAGTCCCCCAGCCTCACCACCACCGACTTCACCCAGAAGGTTGTCCACCGTCGGGCCCTGGAAGCCGACTTGGCCAAGACAATCCGCAGCCTCCAGCAGGTCCAGGATGCCGTGGTCCATATCACTCCAGGTTCAGACAGCCCCTTTGTCACCGACAAGGAAGAGGCCAAGGCCTCCGTGCTCCTGAAGCTCAAGGGAGGACGCCTGCTGCCGGAGGAGAACACCCAGGCCATCGTCAATCTGGTGGCAGGGAGCGTCGAAGGCCTGAAGGCCGAGAGCGTCGTGATCATTGATCAGTACAGTCGGATCCTCAGCCGCACGGGCCGGGATCCCATGGTGGGGGCTTCGGATTCCCAGAAGAAGGTGGCGCGGGAGGAGGAGGATCACCTGGTGCGCCGGGTGACCGAGCTCCTGGAGCCCGTGGTCGGCCTCGGCAAGGTGCGGGCCACCGCTCATCTTGACCTCGACTTCGACAAGGTCAAGATCAACGAAGAGCGCTTCAATCCCCAGGAGCAGGTGGAACGCTCCGTGAACCAGAAGGAAGAGAAGATCACCAAGAGCGAAGGGGGCGCCGGGGTTCCCGGAACGGCCTCCAACGTGGCTCCCGCCGCCGGCGGGGGAGGCCGGGCCGGGGTCCTGGAGAACAGCGAAAAGAAGGAAACCACCACCAACTATGAGATCAGCAAGACCTTACGCAGCGTGGAGCAGGCCCCGGGGACCATCAAGCGGGTCTCCCTGGCGGTGATCGTGGATCACGCCACCTCCTGGGAGAAGCCCGCCAAGGGCGACCCCAAGGAGAAGATCACCCCCCGCACCGCCGAGGAGCTCAAGAAGATCCGGGACCAGGTGGCCGCTGCGGTGGGCATCAAGGAGGACCGGGGAGACCAGCTCACAGTGGAGAACATCCCCTTCGCCTCCATGGAAAACCCCAAGGAGGAGGCCGCCGCCCAGAAACAATATTGGATCGATCAGGCCAAGGCCCTGGTGCCCTACCTGCTCCCGACCATCCTTGGGTTGGTGGTCCTTTTCCTGATCGTGATCCCCATGCTCAAGAAACTGTCATCGGCCATCAACCGTCCATCCCCCCTGCGCGTTCATGCCGGGGAGGAGGGCGAGGAGGGAGGATCCGTGTCCAGCAGCCGCAGAATCACCCACACCAAGACCAAGACCAAGGAAGAACTCGCGGCTGAAATCGAGGCGGAACTGAACGCCGAAGGGGCTTCCAGCGCCCCAGAGGCACAGCGTCGCCAGCTCATCAAGAAGCGGATCCAGGAAAGCTCCACGGGCGATGCCGAGACGGTAGCCTCCCTGGTGCGCTCTTGGATGCTTGAAGACACCGGGAGGTAGGCATGGCCAAACTGAGCGGCACCCAAAAGGCTGCGATTCTGATGGTGGCCCTGGGGGACGACTGTGCCGCTGGCATCTTCAAGTATCTGGAAGAGGACGAGATCCAGTCCATCTCCAAGGAAATCGCGCTGACCAAGAACGTCCAGCCAGAGATTGCCGACGAGGTCCTGGAAGAGTTCCACACCATGACCCTGGCCAAGAGCTATATCTCCCAGGGTGGCCTGGAATACGCCAAGAAGCTCCTCATCAAGTCCGTAGGCCCGGAAGCGGCCCGCAAGATCATCGACCGCCTCACCAAGGCCCTGGAGAGTTCCGCGGGGTTCTCCAGCATCGAGCGGGCCAACCCCCAACAGCTCTCCAAGTTCATCCAGAGCGAACACCCCCAGACCATCGCCCTCATCCTGGCCCACCTCAATGCCACCCAAGCCGGGGAACTCATCGCCAGCCTTCCGGAAACCCTGCGGGCCGATGTGGCCATGCGCATGGCCAACCTCCAGGAAATCAGCCCCGAAGTGGTGCGCCGCATCTCCCTGATCCTGGAACAGAAGCTGGAGTCCCTGGGCTCCTTCGCCACCGAGGCCTACGGCGGTGTCCGGGCCGTGGCCGAGCTCTTCAACCGCATGGACCGCTCCACGGGCCGGGTGGTACTGGAGAAGATCGAGAACGAAAACCCCCAACTGGCCGCCAGCATCCGGGACCTCATGTTCGTCTTCGACGACATCCTGCTCATCGACGACCTGGGCATCGCCGAGATCCTCAAACGGGCCGACAAGAAGGTGCTCACCATCGCCCTCAAAGGCACCAGCGAGGAGCTGCGCAACCAGTTCTTCCGCAACATGTCGAGCCGGGCCGTTGAGATGATGAAGGAAGAGATGGAGTTCATGGGCCCCATCAAGCTCAAGGATGTGGAGAAGTCTCAGCACGAGATCGTGGAGATCGTCCGACAGCTGGAAGAGGAAGGCCTCATCAGCGTGGGCGGTGGTGGAGGCGAGGACTATGTCTCGTAGCGGCCGCATCATCACGGCCAAGCAGGCCGAGCGGAAGCAGATCGAAGCCTTCCCCTATCGCGCTGCAGATTTTTCCCCGGAGCCCGAACCCCTGGATAACGGGGACGACAGCCCCATCGGCAGCAGTCTCAGCACACCCGAGGAGGATGCCCACCGACTGGTCTCCGTGGACCAGATCATCCATGAGAAGCTCCAGGCCGCCGAACAACGCGCCCAGGACATTGCCCAGCGGGCCTACGAGGAAGGCTTCGCCTCCGGCGAGGCTGAGGGCCGCATCTTTGGCGAAAGTCAGTTCAAGGCCTATATCCTCCGCCTGGAAAGCCACCTGGAAGCCCTGTCCTCAACCATGAACCTGCTGAACCATGCGACCCGGGACGAAATCCTGGCCATGGCCATGGCCATGGGGGAGCACCTCGCAGGCCAGCAGATCGACAGCAGTCCCCAGGCCGTGGCCCCGCTCCTGGAAAGGCTCCTCCAGGGCCACATTTTCGCCACTCCCGAAGGAACCCAGGCTCCCATCCAGGCCTACCTGAACCCGAAGGACCTGGACACTCTCAATGCCCTGGATTTCGCCATCCCCGGCATCCGACTGATGGAGGACCCCGGACTCAGCCGCGGCAGCCTGCGCCTGGAGTCCGCCGACGGTGTCATGGACGCCACCCTGGAACGCCGTCGACAGCGCCTTCTCGCCCTGATCGAAGAGTCCCGTGAAAAGGACACACCCTGATGGATTTCGCAGCCCTGGTGCCCCAGATCCGCCAGCTCCCCGCAGGAGACATCCTGGGTCGGGTCTCCAAGGTCGTGGGCCTTCTGGTGGAATCCCGGGGCCCCGAGGCCTCCCTTGGCGAGCAGGTGCTCATCCACATGGGGGATGGCAAGTCCGTCAGCGCCGAGGTGGTCGGGTTCCAGGACAAGCAGGTGCTCCTGATGCCGGTGGAGAACGCTGACGGCATCCGTCCGGGACTCCTGGTGGAGGCCATGGGGCACCAGCCGGAGCTGCCGGTCTCACCGTCCCTTCTGGGGCGGGTCATCGATCCCCTGGGGCGCCCCCTGGACGGTGGCCCTCCCATTCAGGGCGAAGCCCGTCTGCCCATCCACGGCCTGCCCCCGAATCCCATGAAGCGCCGCCTCATCAAGGAGGTTCTGTCCACGGGCGTCCGGGTCATCGACGGCCTGCTCACCCTCGGAAAAGGCCAGCGCGTTGGGATTTTCGCAGGCTCCGGCGTGGGGAAGTCCACCCTCCTGGGCATGATCGCCCGCAAGACCACCGCCGATATCAACGTCATCATCCTGGTGGGGGAGCGCGGCCGCGAGCTGCGGGAATTCATCGAGAACGATCTGGGGCCCGAGGGCCTCAAGCGCAGCGTGGTCGTGGTGGCCACCAGCGACCAGGCCCCCCTCCTGCGTCTGCGCTGCGCCCTGGCGGGCACGGCGGTGGCCGAGTATTTCATGCGCCAGGGGCAGGACGTCCTGATCATGATGGACAGCGTGACCCGCTTCGCCATGGCCCAGCGGGAAGTGGGACTTTCCGCCGGTGAGCCCCCCTCCAGCCGGGGGTACACGCCCTCGGTCTTCGCCCTCCTGCCCCGCCTCATGGAGCGGGCCGGCAACTTCGAGGGCATGGGCTCCATCACGGGCATCTACACGGTGCTGGTGGAAGGCGATGACATGAACGAGCCCATCTCCGACGCTGTCCGGGGCATCCTCGACGGCCACGTCATCCTCTCCCGGAAGCTGGCCGCCAAGAACCACTACCCTGCCATCGATGTCCTGGGGAGCATCTCCCGACTCTTCAGCACCCTGGCGATCCCGGAGCAGAAGCAGCTCTCCGCCAAGCTCCGGGACCTCATGGCCACCTATGCGGACGCCGAGGACCTCATCCAGATCGGGGCCTACAACAAGGGCTCCAGCCCCCAGATCGACCAGGCCATCCAGTTCCAGCCCGCCATCCAGGCCTTTCTGCGCCAGGCCGTGGCCGAGGACAGCAGCTACCGCCAGACCCAACTGGCCATGGGCCAGATCTTCGGTATCGACCTGGCCCCCTTCCTGAAACCGGACGTGTAGGATGGCCACCCGTTTCCGCTTCCGCCTGGAAGCCCTCCTCAAGCTCCGGAAGTCTTTGGAGGACGAGGCTCAGCGCAAGCTGGGCCGGGAGATGGGCGCCCTCCGGGAAATCGAGAAACGCATCGCCCACTTCCAGGCCGAGCACGGCCGCACCCTGGAGACCCGTCGGGCGCCCCAGGGCTCCGTGGTGGACCTGGACCAGTGGAGGGCCATCGAGCGCTACCTCGTGGTGCTTGAGCATCGGATCCAGGTCGCCCAGGCCGAGCGGCATGAGGCCGAACAACGGGTCCACGAGGCCCGCAAAGCCCTCACCCTGGCCCACCAGGCCCACCTCACCCTCGTGCGCCTCAAAGAGCGGCGGCAGGAGGCCCACGACCTCGAAGCCATGCACGAGGAAATCCGCAACCTCGATGAAATCGCCGTGCTCCGCCACCGATTCAATACCCAACTCCAGTCCCTCTCACCCTCGGAGGTGAATCCATGAACCTGCGTCCTGTTCCCTGGATCGTCGCCCCCGTCATCCTTAGCGCTGGCGTGCTCTGGCTCTCCGCCCAGGAGAAGAAGGTCCCCGAGGGGGTCAAGGTGCCGGAACTGGCCGAGAAGCTCCAGTCCCGGGAGAAAGAGTTGGGCCAGAAGGAGGCCCAGCTCCGGGAACTGGAACAGCGCCTCGCCACCCTCCAGGGCACCCTGGACAAGGATCGGAACGACCTCCTGGGCAGGGAGAAGGCCGTCCAGGAAGCCTTGGCCAAGCTGGAAAGCCTGAGGCTGCGTCCCCCGGTGGACCCCCAGCTTGTGCGCACCACCGAGGCCATGGACCCCGTGGCCGGTGCCAAGTCCATCAAGGAGATGGCCGCCCTCAACATGGAGCTGACCACGGGCCTCCTGGGCGCCATGACCCCCAAGAAGGCCGCCAAGTTGATGGACCAGGTTTCCCTCCTGGACGCCCCCCTGGCGGGCAAGCTCATGGAACGGGTGGGCAAGAGTCGGGCCCAGGAGCCTGCGAAGGGGAAGACGTAAACGCGTCACCTCGTAAAGCGACCGCAGCAGGAGTCATCAGGAATGTCCAAAGCCCCGTCCACCTCCGCCACCCGCCTTCTCCGGCAGCAGGGCGTCTCCTACACCGAGCACCTCTACCGCTATGAGGACCATGGCGGCACGGCGGTCCCGGCCCGGGAGCTGGGCGTCGACGAGCATGCCGTGATCAAGACCCTCATCATGGAGGACGAGGCGGGACGCCCCCTGATCGTCCTGATGCACGGCGACCGGGAGGTCTCCACCAAGGCCCTGGCCCGGCAGATCGGCGCCAGAACGGTGCAGATCTGCAAGCCGGAGACCGCCCAGAAGCACAGTGGCTACCTGGTGGGAGGCACCAGCCCCTTCGGGACCCGGAAACCCATGCCCGTGCACGTGGAGCGGAGCATCCTGGAACTGGTCCGCATCTACATCAATGGAGGCTCCCGGGGCTTCCTGGTGGGCATGAGCCCGGGAGACCTGACCCGGGTGCTCCATCCCACCCCGGTTGAGGTGTCGCTCGAGTCTTAAGAAAGGAGCGCCGGGGGTCCTGAAAGAATTCCCGAGGGAGCACCAGGTTCTGGTAGCATTGATTCCTCAGCGCCTCGTCATTCCGAGGCGCCCCTTTTTTTTAGGCCTTTTTCACCCTCGTCGCCCACTCCAGGTGCCGACTTTTTCCACGCCCCGGGGCCTGCGCCCTTCTCTCCGGAACCCCTATGCCCAAGCACGTACTTGCTAAGCTCGAGGCCGAACTCAAGGACCTCAAGCACGCTCTGCTGGTGGAAATCCCCAAGGAGATCGCCTCGGCGGCTTCCCAGGGCGACCTGTCCGAGAACGCGGAATACGAACAGGCCCTGTCCAAGCGGGACATGTTCCAGGCCAAGGTCGTGGCCATGGAGAAGCGTATCGCCGAGATCGCCAGTCTCGATATCACGCGTCTCCCCAAGGACAAGGTGGCCTACGGCACCCGGGTCACCCTCCTGGACCTGGACTCTGAGAAAGAAGTAACCTATCGACTGGTACTTCCCGAAGAACTGGGGGGCGCTTCCGACCTCCTGAGCATCAGTTCCCCCATCGGTATGGCCCTCGTGGGCCTGGAAGAAGGTGCTGAGGTGAAGATCAAGATCCCCGCTGGCACCAAACGATTCGAAGTCATCGAACTCACCACGATCCACAATCTGTAGAGACGATCCGTCTGGAGATCCCATGACCAAGCCCAAGCGGGACCAGCGATGCAACTTCTGCGGGAAGGCGCCCCACGAGGTGGAGCAGCTGCTCGCTGGCCCTACGGCCTTCATCTGCAATGAATGTGTCGAACAGGGCCAGCTCCAGCTGCGCATGAGCCGCCAGGGCGGCAAAGTCTCCGATCCCCACAAGGGACGCCTGGCCCGGCCCAAGGAGATCAAGGCCTTCCTGGACGACTACGTGATCGGCCAGGACCCGGCCAAGAAGCGCCTGGCAGTGGCAGTCTATAACCACTATAAACGAATCATGGTTCCCAAGCGTGGCCTGGGCACCGCCACCGAAGTGGAGCTGGCCAAGAGCAACATCATGCTCATCGGCCCCACGGGCACCGGCAAGACACTTCTGGCCCAGACCCTGGCACGCTTCCTTGATGTCCCCCTGGCCATGGCCGATGCCACCACCCTCACCGAGGCGGGATACGTGGGCGAGGACGTCGAGAACATCCTCACCAAGCTCCTCCAGGCCGCCAACTACGATCTGGACCGGGCCCAGCGCGGCATCGTCTTCATCGACGAAATCGACAAGGTGGGCCGCAAGAGCGAGAACCCCTCCATCACCCGCGATGTGAGTGGCGAGGGGGTCCAGCAGGCCCTCCTCAAGCTGGTGGAAGGCACCGTGGCCAACGTGCCTCCCCAGGGCGGCCGCAAGCACCCCCACCAGGAGTTCATCCAGGTGGACACGACCAATATCCTCTTCATCTGCGGCGGCGCCTTCGTGGGCATTGACGACATCGTCAAGCAGCGGGTCCGCGCCAAGGCCGTGGGCTTCGGCGCCCAGGTCAGCAGCAAGGTGGACAAGGAAGACTACCTGCGACTGGTGGAGCCCGAGGACATCGTCAAGTTCGGCCTCATCCCCGAGTTGGTGGGCCGCCTCCCGGTGCTGGCCACCCTGGATCCCCTGGACCGCGAGGCCCTGGTGCGCATCCTCACCCAGCCCAAGAACGCCCTCACCAAGCAGTTCACCAAGCTGCTGGACATGGACGATGTGGAACTCTCCTTCGAGGATTCCGCCCTGGAGGCCATCGCCGACCAGGCCATGACCCGCAAGCTCGGTGCCCGCGGCCTGCGCTCCATGCTGGAGCAGATCCTCCTCGAACCCATGTTCGAGCTCCCCAGCGAAGAGCGCACCGGCAAGACCCCCCTGCGCATCACCCGGGAACGGGTGCTGGAAGTGATGGGACTGCCCCCTGAGGAAGTCGAAGCCGCGGGCTGATCCGAACGACAGACCCGAAGGGCGCGATGGAAGGCAGTCCCCACTGCCTCCCATCGCGCCCTTAAGCTATTCCAGAGTCCGGGTGAAGAGGGCGTCCTCCAGCTTTCCCCCTGTCCTGGGATCCCGCAGGGTCCGCTTCAGCACGAAGTCGAAGAGCAGGGGATCCTGGCGGTTGATCTCGTTCAGGGCCTTCCGCTCGGCGGGTGTGATCAGCTTCAGGGCCACTGCCTGGGTGGTCCAGGTCAGGGGTCGGATGGCGGGGAGGGGGTAGTCGCTGCCGTTGAGGAGCCGTGCCTGGATATCCGGTCGACGCAGCAGTTCCCGCATGGCGCCCGGCAGGTGGTTGAACAGGGTCATGGCGGAGATGTCCCCATAAAGGCGTCCACGGTACCGGTCCTCCGCCATGAGGCGCAGGAAGAGATCGAAATTCCGGGCCGTCTTGCCGGGGTGATCCAGGTCGGCGTTCCGACCGGCGCTGGCGCAATGGGCCGCCACCACCCTCACCCCGAGATCCAGGGGCCTGCGGAGCCGCAGGGGGTTACCAAGGGCCTGGGCCCCGGCGGCGCTCACAGCTTTCTCCTCCCCGGTATGGGCCAGCAGGATCATGCCGTGGGAGGCCATCTTCCGGTAGAAGCTGTCCCAGCGGGGATCCGCCGGATCCATGCCCTGGGCATTGGGCAGCCACTTCACCCAGCGCACGCCCTTGGCCGCCCAGCGGTCCAGTTCCGCCAGGGCGTCGGCCCGGGCCGGATGCACCGAAATGACCGGAACGAAGAGACCCGGGTGCGCCTGGGCCAGGCTGACCACATAGCCATTGGGCACGTAGAAGTCGGAATGGTCCCGGTCGAGGGTGCCATCCGCGCGATAGGCATGGTCCATGGCCAGGATGTGCAGGCGGATAGGATGGCCGAAGACCCTGGCCCGCTCCGCCAGAGTCTTCACATAGGTTTCATCGAAGACCGCCAGGTCATTGGTTCCCCCCGCCTTCATGTAGATCTGGCCTGCCAGGCGCTTGAATGGATGCTTTTGGTCGAAAAAGCGCGGATTGACTTCACACCCATTCCGGGTACCGACAATGTGCACATGGGCATCCACCAGGGGCGCCTTGCCATCCAGTCCCTGGAACGACTTGGCCACCAGATCCCGGGCCCCAGGACTGAGCTCCCCTGCCAGGGCGGCACAGCCAAGGAGGAGGGGCATCACAAAAGAGAGGATGCTGCGGAAGCTTCGATTCATTCGGGACTCTCCGGTTTCATCCAGCCATCATGCACGATTCCGGGGCTTTCCGCCTTCCGGTGGCTATAATCCTGTTCCTGGCCCATGGGCGGCCTTTGCGAGCACCAGCATGACCGACAAGACCATCACCCTTCCCGCCATTCCCATTCGGGACATGGTTCTCTTTCCCGGCTCCCGGGTCCCCTTCGTCGTGGGACGCCGTGCTTCGGTCCGCACCCTGGAGCAGGCCATCAAGGCCGGAGATCACCTGGTGCTCCTCACCCAGCGGGAGCCCAAGGAGGACGAGCCCAAGCAGGAGACCCTCTACGGCGTCGGCACCCTGGCCCTGGTGGAATCCCTCATCGCCCTCCCCAAGGACTACTACAAGGTGGGGGTGAAGGGCATCGCCCGGGTGAAGCTGGAACGGTACCTGGACCAGGATGAGGTCATCCGGGCCGAAGTGACGATTTTGGACGAGCCCCCAGCCCTGGCGGAAGCCCCCTTGCTGGACACTTTCCATCGCAGTGTCGAGGAGTTTCTGGGCCGCAATCCCGACGCCACCCGCCTCCTGTCCATGGACCAGATCAAGGAACTGCCCCTGGGCAAGGCCATGGACACCGTGGCAGGCCTTCTGCCGGTGGAGGTCAAGGAGAAGCAGGCGGTCCTGGAGCAATTGGAAATCGAGCCCCGACTTCAGACCTTCCTCAAGCTGGTGGAGATGGATGCCGCCCGCCACGCCGTGGACCGAGAGGTGGAGGCCAAAACTCAGCAGCGCCTGGATGAGGACCACAAGCAGTACGTCCTCAACGAGAAGATGCGGGTCATCCAGCAGGAGTTGGGCAAGAAGGGCGAGAAGGACGAGGGGACCCGCCTCAAGGAGCGGATCCTGGAAGCCGGCATGAGCGAGGAGGCCGAGAAGAAGGCCCTGGAGGAGCTGGAACGCATGGAGGCCATGCCCCCCCAGAGCGCCGAAGCCACGGTATCCCGCACTTACATCGACTGGCTCCTGTCCCTGCCCTGGAAGGCCACCGCCGAGGATCGCCTGGACCTGGACGGGGCCGAGCGGATCCTGGACGAGGACCATGCGGGCCTGGAGAAGGTGAAGGCCCGGATCCTGGAGTATCTGGCGGTCATGCGCCGATTGAAGGACAGCTCTAAGGGAGGTGGGCTCCGGGGCCCCATCCTCTGCCTGGTGGGCCCTCCCGGCGTGGGCAAGACCAGCCTGGCCCGCAGCATCGCCCGGGCTTTGAACCGCCCCTTCGTCCGTTTCTCCCTCGGAGGGGTGCGGGACGAGGCGGAGATCCGGGGCCATCGCCGCACCTACATCGGCTCCATGCCCGGCCGCATCATCAGCCTCATGAAGAAGGCTGCGGTGCGCAACCCCCTCATGCTCCTGGACGAAATCGACAAGATGGCCTCGGACTACCGGGGGGACCCGGCCTCGGCCCTCCTGGAAGTGCTGGATGCGGAACAGAATGCGACCTTCCAGGACCATTACCTGGACGTGGGCTTCGACCTGAGCCAGGTGATGTTCCTCTGCACCGCCAATGTGCGTCACAACATCCCCCCCGCCCTGGATGACCGCCTGGAGGTCATCGAGCTGAGCGGCTACACCACCAAGGAGAAGCTGGCCATCGCCCAGCAGCACTTGGTGCCGAAGTCCCTGGAGCGGCATGGCATGCAGGACCTGGATATCCATTTCCAGGATCAGGCCCTGGAGAAAATCATCCAGGCCTACACCAAGGAAGCCGGGGTTCGCCAGCTGGAGCGGGAGGTCGCGGCCATTCTGAGAAAATTGGCCCGCCACAGCCTTCAGCCCGACAAGGCCGATCAGGAGCCCTTCGCTCCGGAGGTTTCCCCCCAGCGCCTGGCAAAACTCCTCGGTCCCGAACGTTTCCTGGAAACGCCTCCCGATGTCCACACGCTGCCCGGGGTGGTCAACGGACTGGCCTGGACTTCAACGGGCGGAGACCTGCTTACCATTGAAGCCGCCCCCCTGCCAGGAAAGGGCAATCTCAAGCTCACGGGCAAGCTGGGCGAAGTCATGCAGGAGAGCGCCCAGATCGCCCTCTCCTTCGTGCGAACCCGGGCCGAGCGCCTCGGGCTGGCCCCTGACTTCATGGAGAAGCTGGACCTCCACGTCCACGTCCCCGAGGGTGCCATCCCCAAGGACGGCCCCAGCGCGGGCATCACCCTGGCTACGGCCCTGATTTCTGCCCTGACGGGGATCCCCGTCAGGGGGGATCTGGCCATGACTGGCGAACTCACCCTCCGGGGCATGGTGCTCCCCATCGGCGGCCTCAAGGAGAAACTCCTGGCGGCTCACCGGATGGGCTGCCGGGCCGTCCTGATCCCCAGCGAGAACGCCCGCCATCTGGAGGAGGTTCCCGCCGAGATCCGCGAACAGCTCAGCATCCACCTCGTGAGTCACATGGACGAAGTGATCCCCCTGGCCCTGACCCGTCTGCCGGAGCCCAGGCGGAGCGGGGAGGCTCCGACCCCGGCCCCATCCACCATCCCTCAGCCATCGGCCACCCATTGAGCCCACTCCCCGGGAGGGCGATCGCATGACGACAAGTCACCGCCCGGGGCAGGGTATCAGCAGGGGCCTGGTCTTCCTCCTGGCCCTCATCACGGCCATGGGGGTGGCCAATCTCTATTACAACCAGCCCATGCTGGGGGTTATCGGCCGCTCCTTCCCGGAAGGATCGAGCTGCCATCTCATCCCCACCCTGACCCTTTTCGGCTACGCTGCGGGCCTCCTGTTCCTGGTGCCCCTGGGGGACCTTCTGCAGCGGCGGACCCTGATCATGGCCCAGTTCCTGGCCATGGCCCTCGCCCTGGCCCTGGCTGCCCTGGCACCCAACGGACAGGTCCTCCTTATCGTCTCCTTCTTCATCGGGGGGGCGGCCTCGGTCGTCCAGCAGATCGTCCCCCTCGGCGCAGCCCTGGCCACCGATGAACGGCGGGGAGCCGTGGTGGGGAGCATCATGGGCGGCCTGTTCTGCGGTGTCCTACTGAGCCGCACCCTGGCGGGCTTCGTAGCCACCCACCTGGGGTGGCGGGCCATGTTCTGGATCGGGGTCCCCCTGGCGATCCTGGGGGCACTCTCCACCCGCATCCTGCCCGTTCTCCCGCCGACTGCTTCCATGGGCTACGGTGCTCTGCTGAGCTCCATGGGCCGGATCTGGAAGGATGAGCCCCGGCTCCGTCACGCAACCTTCACCCAGACCTGCCTCTTCATGGTCTTCAATGCCTTCTGGACCATCCTGGCCCTGCACCTGGAACAGCCCCCCCTCCTGCGGGGCGCAGCCACCGCCGGGCTCTTCGGAGTCGTGGGCACCATCGGCATCCTGGCCGCTCCCCTGGCGGGCCGCCAAGCCGATAAGCGGGGCTTCCGCCCGGTGGTCATGCTCGGGGTTTCCTCCGCCTTGGTGGCCTGGCTGATCCTGGCGAACTGGATTTCCCTCACCGGACTGGTGGTGGGGGTCATCCTCCTGGATTTCGGGGCCCAGAGTTCACTCATCGCCCATCAGCAGTTGATTTACAGCCTACGGCCCGAGGCCAAGAACCGGGTCAACACGATCTTCATGGTGGGCATGTTCCTGGGCGGAAGTCTGGGGGCCGCCCTGGCCATGGCCGCCTGGCACACCGCAGGATGGAGGGGCGTCTCCACCCTCTCCATCCTGCTCTGCGTCGGCGCCCTGGCCTTTTGGAAGACCTTTCCCCGGGAGAAGGTCGCGTAGGCTTTCCGGGTGCTGTTTCAGCCCTCCAGGAGCTGAAGCAGCGCACAATAGTCCGCATCCCCAAGCCCCTGCGCCTCAGCACCAGCCAGCCGCTCCCGGACCGCCTCCAGCAGGGGATAGACCGATCCGCCAGCGGCGGCGCTGGCCAGACGGGTGTCCTTCGCCATGTGCTTGACCGAGAACTGGGGAGAGAAGTCCCCCTGACGCAGTTTGGGCTCCTTCAGGTCGATGAGGGGGGAGTGCCCCATGTTCCGGGAGAGGATCTGGAAGTAGAGATCGTCGGAAATCCCGGCCCGGCGGGCGAAGCTGAGGCTCTCCACGAAGCCTTCCATCTGGATGGCCAGGTTCAGGTTCATGGCCAGCTTGATGGAGGCGGCCTGACGCACGCTGCCCACCCGGAAGCGGGTCTCGGAAAGGCAGGCCAGGAGGGGTTCCACGGCGGTGATGGCGGCCTCATCGCCCCCCAGGAAGAAGACGGTCTTGCCCGCGGCGGCCGCAGGCTTGCTGCCCGTGAAGGGGGCCTCCACGTAAGCGGCACCCGTAGCCCTCACCAAGGCCTCGAAACGCTCGCTGCTTTCCGGATCGATGGTGCTGGACTGGATCAGGGTCTTGCCGGGCTTCAATGCTGGAAGGATGCGGTCCAGGATCCCCTGCACCGCCGCAGGATCCGCCACGACAACCTGGACCACCGGGCAGGCCCGGACCACCGCCTCCGGGGACTCCTGCCAACCGGGCTGATCCGCCTTGACCGAACGGTTCCAGACGCCCCCCAACCGCCCGGCAGAGGCGTAGCGTTCCGCCCATGCACTTCCAATGATCCCGAGTCCGAGTATTCCGATGCTGTCCATGGGGCTAAACTCCTTCGCCGCTGTGTTTTTTGATCAGGTCCTTGATGACTTCCCCCGCCATGATCATGCCCACGACCCCGGGGACGAAGGACACGCTCCCCGGCAGCTGGCGGCGGGAGGTGATGGCGGGCTCGCCCTTTTTCGGGCAGCTGCAGTCCTCGGGGCAGCCCGGGTCCACCCCCTGGTCCGGCACCAGGGCCTCTTCCCGGGAATACACCACTTTGAGATGTCGGACACCGCGCTTGCGCAGTTCCTTGCGCAGGATCTTGGCCAGGGGGCAGTTCTCTGTCTTGGAGAGGTCAGTCACCTCGAAGCCCGTGGGATCCAGCTTGTTCCCGGCCCCCATGGCGCTGATGATGGGGATCTCCCGTTGCTTGGCTTCCTGGATGAGGTCCAGCTTGCCGGTGACCGTGTCGATGCAATCCAGGATGTAGTCGAGCCCCGTGCCGATCAGCTCGTCGGCCCTGCCAGGGTTGTAGAAGTCACGGATGGCCTCGATCTCGGCCTCCGGATTGATCTCCAGCATCCGGGCCTTCATGGCCTCCACCTTGACCTGTCCCACGGTTTTCCGGGTGGCGTGGATCTGCCGATTGACATTGCTCAGGCAGATGCAGTCGTGGTCCACGAGGACAAAGCGTCCCACGCCGCTGCGGACCAGGGCCTCCGCCGCGTGGCTGCCCACCCCTCCCACGCCGAAAATGGCCACCCTACTGTTCCTGAGCCGTTCCAGGGCCTCAGCCCCCAGCAGGAGTTCCGTTCTCGAGAGCGTGTAGGACATGCCCGTTCCTTCTCCAAGTGTAGTTTCCCAGTGAAATGCGGACCGTTATAGTCGGACCTGACACGACATTGGGCAGGGGTTTGGGGGCAGGCAGTGCCCCCAAGGGGGTGACAGAAAAGCACGCACCGCGTGCTTCCCGCCAAAGGGGCCATGCCCCGATGGAAGTGTGGTGGCCCGTCTTGGACTGGTCCCAGTTATTCCGGGCCACCACACTAACAGAATACCCCCTGTACGGGTTGCACCCCCCACCCCACAGCCGACACTGGGGACGGAGGAATCATTGATGTCGCCACCCCCTGCCGGTGAGCATCCCGTTGTCGCAGACCACTACTGGCGTTTCTGCCGCCAGGGGGGGCAGGTGTCCACCGTGCTCTACCTCCTGTTCCTGGTCACATTCCTCACACTAGGCCTTTGGGCCATGGCGACCCTCACCGGCATCACTCTGATCATCCAGGGCTGGGCCCTATCCCGCTTGCCCTGGCGCAGCAAAGAGATGTATGAGTTGTTTGTTGTTTTTTTCGTAATAGGGTATTCAATACTGGCTATGCGGGGCGTGGGAACCGATGCGGAATTCCACCTCTATGCTCTGTCATTGCTCAGCATGCCTTCCGGATACAAGCGTTTCAAATTGGCCAGGAAAACGGCGATGGCTCTGGCCATCATCGTCCTCTTCGTGGTCATTGACCCCTGGACCCGAGCCATGAGCCCCCTTTGGCCCCTACCCCCCGGGGCTCTTCATACCGTGCGAACCATGAACATCGTTGGCCTCTGCGTCTTCATCTCCGCCATCAGCTACCAGAGCGAAAGAACACTGGGCATCCTGACCCGGTCCCTGGTCGATATGGCTACCACCGATCCCCTGACGGGGCTCCTGAACCGCCGCAGGATGGAGGAGATGGCCGCCGTGGTCCAGAACGGCCACGAGCGCCACCAGCGTCCATTCCTGGTGATCCTGGGGGACCTGGACCATTTCAAGGCCATCAACGATCAACATAGCCATGCCGGGGGTGACCTGGCCCTGAAGGCGGTGGCGGAATGCCTGCTGGCTTCTGTCCGCGCCGAAGATCAGGTGGCCCGATGGGGAGGCGAAGAATTCCTCCTCCTCCTCCCCGAAACCACCTTGACGGCGGGCCTGGAAGTCGCCGAGCGCATCCGGAAGCAGGTTTCCCAACTCGTGCTCAATTTCGACGGAAAGCCCATCCCCGTCACCATCACCCTGGGCGTTGCCCAGGGGGGCTCCGGAAGCAGCTTCACCCAGGCCCTGGGGAAGGCCGATGAAGCCCTCTACCAGGGCAAGGCATCTGGCCGGAATCGGGTGGAAGTGGCTAAACCTGAACCGTAGAGGCGATATCCAGGCATCGAAGCAGTTCGGTGATTACTGATCGCCGCCGTGGATCCGCCTCGTACAGCGCCGCCACCCGCTGACGGGCACCGACTGGATCACCGGCGGCCTTTCCCCTGGCGATGAGCTCCCGGCAGGCCTCCGGCATAGGACCCCAGTTGGCGCATTCCACCCAGTTCTCATTGAGGAAGATGAACTTGGGAATCGCCTCTCCACCATTGGTGAGAAAGCGGGTGAAGACGTCCGGCCATTGATGCCTGGGGATGAATCGAACCTCCAGGTTGGGGGCTGCCTCCTCCAGGGATCGCAACACGGGAACATGGCGCACCACATCCCCGCACCAGTCCTCGGCAATGGCCACCACACGGATCTTCCGGGGGAGACTCCCCAGGTAGCCTCGCGCCTGGGGCTCAAGCACCATGGACTGCAGATTGGCCTCCAATTGATGGGCTTTTTCCTTGGACTCGGCTGCCGCCACCCACTCAAGGTAGCTTGTGCCAGATGCGAAAACTACCTGCCAGTCGATTTGGGCGAGCAAGGGGGGTCGGGGCATGATCACTCCTATGCGGTATTAGATACCTGAAGCCAGAAGCGATGACAGATTCAGACAAAGGGAATTGTCATGGTCTGCGGATTCATTCAAGTGCCAAACCCACCAAAGCCAGTCCCTTTCCCAAGCCCCAGTCTGAACCAGCCGACAAGTTGGGAAAGGAGGGTTCCGTGCCATCCAGCCCCCGACTCCACCGTGCGGACCACGTCGGTTCGCTTTTACGCCCCAGCGCAGTCAAACAGGCCCGAAGACAGCACTTCGAGGAGGGAACCTGCTCAGCTGAAGAATTGAAGAGCATCGAAGACACCGCGGTCACCGAACTCATCCGCCTCCAGGAAGACATCGGGCTCCCGGTGGTCACCGACGGGGAGGTCCGCCGTTCCTTCTGGCACTACGACTTCATGGGTGCCCTGGAAGGCCTTGAACTGGTGCAGCGCGAACCCGCCGCAGGCGTCCAGTTCCACGGCGTCAACCTGCGCCCCACCTTCCCCACCATCACGGGTAGGCTCGACTTCCCGGACGATCACCCGATGCTGGAACATTTCAAGTTCCTGGCCGACCAAACTCGGGTAATCCCGAAGATTTCCATCCCGGGTCCGAGCTGCTGCCATTTCCGCACCGCCAAGGCCGATATCCACCCTCCGGAATATCGGGATCCGGAGTTCCTCTTCGCGGAGATCGCGCGGACCTACGCCAAGGCCGTGCAGAAGTTCTACGAGGCGGGATGCCGTTATCTCCAGCTGGACGACATCTTCTTCGCCCACCTCTGCGACCCCCATATCCGTGAACAGAAGTGGCAGGAAGGACAGGACCCCGACTGGCTGATCCAGCGCTACGCCTGGATGATGCACGAAGCCATCGCGAAGCGCCCGGCTGACATGCGGATCGGCATGCACATCTGCCGGGGCAACTACAAGTCAACCTGGATCGCGGATGGCCCCTATGACCGGGTGGCAGACGCCATCTTCAACCAGATCGGGGCCGACATCTATTTCCTGGAGTACGACACCGATCGGGCGGGGGGACTGGAACCCCTGAGATACCTTGCCAAGGGATCCCAGCGGGTCTACCCGGGCTTCATCACCACCAAAACCGGGCTCCTGGAAAGCCTTGATGACCTGAAACGCCGATTCGAAGAGGCTTCCCGCTACGCGGATATGGATCAGCTCGGCATTGCGCCCCAGTGCGGCTTCGCCTCCACCGAGGAAGGCAACACCATCACAGAGGAGGATCAGAAACGCAAGCTGGAACTCGTGGTGAAGACCGCCGAGGCGATCTGGGGCGAAGTCTAAGCTTCAACCCTCAGGACCCGTGGGATCCAGCCTTCCTGTAGCAGCAGATCCGCCAGCACCATAGCCGTCATGGCCTCCAGCACCACCGGTACCCGGAGCGCAATGCAGGCGTCGTGGCGTCCGCCCACCGACAGGTCGGTCTGCTCTCCGGTCGTCATGTCCACCGTGCGCTGGACGGCGTTGATGCTGGAGGTGGGCTTCACCGCCACCCGGAAGACCAGCTCATTGCCGTTGGAAATGCCGCCGTTGATTCCCCCGGAGCGGTTGGTGCGGGTATGACCCTCCACATTCTCAATGGCATCGTTGAACTCGCTGCCCCGGGCCCTGGCGGCCGCAAAACCGTCCCCGAACTCGATGGCCTTGATGGCCGGGATGGCGAAGGCCCCGTGTGCCAGAAGGGATTCCACGGAATCGAAGAAGGGCTCGCCCAGGCCCGCAGGGAGGCCCTTGACCCGGCATTCCACCAGCCCCCCGACGGAGTCCTCGGCGGCCATGGCTTCGGCCACGGCCTGGGCAATGTCCGTTCGCCCGCCCACTTCAAGAAGCGTGGCCTCGATCCGGATGGGCTCCATCAGCTTCTTGGCGATGACTCCCGCCGCCACCAGGCCCGCCGTGAGACGGCCCGAAAAGTGACCGCTGCCCCGCATGTCCGCGAAGCCGCCGTATTTCTTCTGGGCCACCCAGTCCGCATGGCCGGGACGAGGGGTGTTCTGGAGTCCTTCATAGGCGCCGGAACGGGTGTTGCGGTTCTCGAAGAGCACGAGCAAGGGTGCTCCGGTGGTGCGACCTTCGAAGAAGCCCGTCTGCAGGATGGGCTTGTCCTCCTCCTGACGGGGAGTGGTCCCCGGAGCCTTGCCCCCCTTGCGGCGTTCCATATCCGCTGTGAAGTCGTCGTCCGAGAGGGCCAACCCGGCGGGGACACCGTCCAGGAGAACGCCGACACAGGCCCCGTGGGACTCACCAAGGATAGAGATGCGGAAAAGCCGACCGAACGTGTTCATCAGAACTCCCTGAACGAAAAGTACACCGCCCGGCCTTCCTTTCCAAGGCTGTACAAAAAAACGGGGACCCTGCTCGCGCAGGATCCCCTGGAGGAAATCAGAAAGTGCCTTAGGCCTCCTTGGCGGTGGCCCCAAGGGCGCGGTTGTAGGCCTGAAGGGTAGTGAAGAACTCCTCCACGTTGGCCTGGGGGCTGCCGGGGGGCACGTCGCAGCCGGTGGAGAGCACGAAGGTCTTGTAGGAAGCGGTCTGGGCCAGGAGTTCCGAGACCTTCTCACGGACCATCTCGGTGCTGCCCATGCGCATGACATTGGAGGGGTCGATGTTGCCGCAGGCCACGCAGTCAGCGGGGATCTGGGGCAGGATGTCCAGCATGTCGATGGCATTGCCGAAGTGGAAGACCTTGCAGCCGGTCTCCAGCATGGCGTCCACCTGCTTCACGGTGTGGCCGCAGTTGTGGAGCACCACGATGAAGTTCTCGTCCTGCACCTGATCCACGATCTGCTTCACGTAGTCGAAGGCGAAGGTCTTGCACATGGCGGGGGAGAGCAGCCCGGCGGTGGGCTCGGCCATGACCACGCCGTTGGCGCCCGCCTTCTTGAATTCCAGGATGTAATCCGTCACGTACTGGGTGCACTTGGCCATGAGGGTGTGGATCATCTCAGGGTCGCGGCGCACGGCGATCATGATCTGGGTGACATCGAAGAGGCGACCGGCCAGGGAGAAGGGCCCGATGACGCCGCCCAGGGTGGGGCGATCGGTGATCTTCTCGGCGGCAAGCTCGGCGGCCTTCAGGTAGGCCTCGGTGCGCATGAGACCGGCCTTGGGCACCTGGAGGGCCTCGATGCTGGCCTTGTCCGTGACGATGGGGGCGGTGACGGTGGGGGCCTCGTGGTCCGAGAACTTCACGGGGCTGCCGAAGGTCTCGGCCTCGGCGGAGAGGTCCATGATGGTGATGGCGGCGGCGGAGGGATACTTGTCGCTGAGGGCCTTGATGCACTCGAACTGCACCTTGCCGTTGCAGACGATATCGATGATCCGGCCGCCCGTGAGGTCGGCACCGGGGTAGGTGACGATGGGCAGGGCCTTCCGCTCGGGGGAGGCCAGGATTTCGTTGACCCACTGGAACATGTTGCGCTTCATGACGTTCTCCGTATGTGCTCTCGATGTATCGAGATAAAATTCACCAAATTGGGGTAGACTGAAGCTGGCGCAACCGCAGTCGGCCAGCCAATAGTTCTTCGATCTTTTTCAGTGCCGTCCCATCCGTTCCGGTCAGGGATGCCTGCCTCTGGTCATATCATCGGTTCAGCCGCGAATGCGTGCAATCGTTTTTGTGCAGAAAAAGGTTAAGCAAAGCACTTTACCAATCCCAAATCATGAGTATCAAAAAAACGGCGTCCAAGGACGCCGTTTTCTTTAACGCTCGACAATCCCCGTCAGGGATAGAGTCCGCGCCGCTCACGACTGGAGAGGACCCGGGTGCAGGCCACGACAAAGGCCGCCGTCCTCAATGAAACCTTCAGATCCTGGGCTGTCGCCCAGATCCTACCGAAGGCTTCCACCATGATGCGATCCAGGCGCTCATTGATCTCGGATTCGCTCCAGAAGAAGCTCTGGATGTCCTGCACCCACTCGAAATAGGAGACCGTCACACCGCCGGCATTGGCGATGACATCGGGGGCCACCACAATGCCCCGTTCCCGCAACACATCATCCGCACCCGGCAGGGTCGGCCCGTTGGCACCTTCGATCACCACCTTGGCCTGGATACGCTTGGCCCGAGCCACGGTGATCTGCCCTTCCAAGGCTGCAGGAATCAGAAATTCACAGGGCAGATCCCAAAGCGCTTCCCCATCCATGACCTCGCATTCCGGGAACCCTGCGACCCCGCCCCACTTCTCCTGCCAGGCCAGAAGGGCTGGAATGTCCAAGCCCTTGTCATTGTAGATGGTCCCGGTGTGGTCCTGGACGGCGATGACCTTGGCCCCGTGGGCCGCAAAGAGTTCAGCGGCAGCCCCGCCCACATTGCCGAAGCCCTGGAGAACGACCCTGGCCCCCTCGATGGGCAGGCTGATGTTCGAGGCCAGCTCCCGTCCCACGATGAAGATCCCCCGGCCGGTGGCCTTGAGGCGCCCCAGGGAGCCTCCCAGTTCGATGGGCTTGCCCGTGACCACACCGGTAGCCGTGGAACCGACATTCATGGAATAGGTGTCCATCATCCAGGCCATGATCTGTCCGTTGGTGTTCACATCGGGTGCTGGAATGTCCTTGTCGGGTCCGATGATGATGCCGATCTCGCTGGTGTAGCGCCGGGTGATCTTCTCCAGTTCCCTCATGGAGAGCGTTTTCGGATCCACCCGGATGCCGCCCTTCGCACCGCCATAGGGCAGATTGACGGCGGCATTCTTGACGGTCATCCAGGCCGCCAGGGCCATGACCTCTTCCAGGGTCACACCAGGGTGGAAACGCACGCCCCCTTTGCCGGGTCCCCGGGTCAGACTGTGCTGGACCCGGAACCCTTCGAAGTGCTGGATGCTGCCGTCATCCATTTCAATGGGCACGTCCACGATCAGGGCCCGCTTGGGTCGACGCAGGGTATCGGCCAGCCGACCCAACGAACCCAGGTAGGGAACCACGCGCTCTACCTGCTGCAGGTAGGTGGCCCAGGGCCCATCCTCGGAAATGGATAAGTACGAGAGGGGTTGCAAAGGTCACCTCCGCAAAGCTGTGCAGCCTATAACGTGCAGGTCAGAACCAACTGAACCTGAATCAACACCTATCTTTCGGTCAAAGCACCCCCACTATGCCCCGTGCGAGGACGGAGATTGTCATGTTTTTTTTCATTTTTCAGAAATCCAGAGCCGCAAGGGTGTGAAAGGCCAGTATTTTCAACGTCCCTGCAAGACGGCGAGATCTTCAAAAAATTCCGGATAGGACTTGGCAACACAGCCCTCCCCCTCAATGACCACCCCGGACTTCGAACGCAGAGCCGCCACCGCTCCCGCCATGGCAATGCGATGGTCGTTGTGGGAATCCACGGTGCCTCCCGCCAGGGAAGCGCCAGTGATCAGCATCGTATTCCCCTGCACCTCCAGCTTCCCGCCCAGAGCCCCAAGCTCCTTGAGCAAGGCGGTAGCACGATCACTCTCCTTGTGCTTGAGGCGCTCCACACCGAGGATCCGGGTCGTCCCCGCACAATGGCAGGCCAGAGCCGCCAGGGGCGGGAAGAGATCGGGGCAGTCCGTGGCGTCGAAGTCGAAGGCCTTCAGGGGGGTTTCCCGGATGTGGAGGATACCGCCCTCCCAGACCGGTGTCGCCCCCGCCGCCTCCAGGGCCTCCAGGATGGCCCGGTCCGCCTGGGCGGAGTGGGGCAACAGGCCCTCCACCGCCACCTCGCCGGCAATGGCCCCGGCCACCAGGGGGAAGGCCGCACCGGACCAGTCTCCTTCCACATCCACCAGGGCCGCCCGATAGGCCTGCCTGCCGGGAATCCGGAAAGCAGACAGATCCGACGTGGCCTCGGCCCGGAGACCAAAGGCCTTGAGCACATCCAGAGTCATCTGCACGTAGGGACCACTGCGGAGATTCTTCACTTCCAGTTCGCTGTCGCCCTGGGCCCTGGGAAGGGCCAGCAGGAGGCCGCTGAGGAACTGGCTGGAGGAACTCCCGTCCACCACGGCCCGGCCACCCCGGAGGGGGCCCTGGATGATCACGGGAGGGCAGCCCCCCCGGGTCTCCACCAGGACTCCAAACTGGCGCAGGGCATCCACCACCATGTCCACGGGACGGGTTGCCAGGGAGCCATGGCCCTGGAGCGTCAGGCGACGGTCGTAGAGCGCTGCCACGGCCGAGGTGGAACGCAGACAGAATCCAGATTCCCCGCAGTCCAGGACATCACTGGAGGGTTGGCCTCCGCCCCGGATCAGGAGCTCGGCCCCCCGGTCCTCCACCTGGGCACCCAGGGCCTGGATCACGGAAAGGCAGGCCCGGACGTCGGCGGACTGACCGGGGTTCAGGATGCGACTGGTGCCTTCCGCCAGGGCGGCGGCAATCAGGACACGCTGGGCGTGGCTCTTGGAGGCGGGGGCCCGGAGGCGTCCCGAAACGGGTCCCGGAGCGATCTGGATCATTCGCCTTCTCCCAGCAGCAGCTTTTCAGTGTCCGTCAGATCCAGGGGGCAGATGCTCCCCTGCCCGATGGCCTCCAGCAGGATCCAGTGGATCTGGTTGCCCCGGCGCTTCTTGTCCTGACGGATGGATTGCAGTGCCGTCCGGACCTGCTCGGTCGTCACTTCGACGGGAAGCCCGAGACGTTTCAGTAGCCTGGGGATGCGAGCAGCATCCTGGGCGGATAGACCGGCCTTCTGCACGGAAAGCCTCGCCGCTGCCACCATGCCCAGGGACACGGCTTCGCCGTGGGTCACGCTTCCAGGGGCCAGGGTCTGCTCCAGGGCATGCCCCAGGGTGTGCCCCAGGTTGAGGAGCATCCGGACGCCCTTCTCCTCTTCGTCCTCCTGGACGATCCTGGCCTTGACCGCCACAGCTCCGGCGGCGGCCCTGGCCAGGGCCTCGGGTTCCAGGGCCTCCACCCGCTCCCCTTCCAGTTCCAGCCACTCAAAGAGTTCACGATCCGCGATGGCGGCGGACTTCACCACCTCCGCCAAGCCGCAGCGGATCTCGCGGATGGGCAGAGTCGATAGCGTGGTCGGGTCCACCAGCACGAAAGCGGGCTGGCGGATGACCCCTACCATGTTCTTGTAGCGATGGAAGTTGACACCGTTCTTGCCCCCGATGGCCGCATCCACCTGAGCCAGGAGGGTGGTGGGAGCGAAGCCGAAACGCAGGCCGCGCATGTAGGTCGAGGCGGCAAAGCCCACAATGTCGCAGACGATGCCACCGCCCACACCGATCACCAGGCTGGAGCGGTCCAGCTCGCGGGCCAGGAAGGCTTCGTAGAGCCCTTCCACCGTGGCCAGGGTCTTGTTCGTCTCCCCCAGCCCGATCTGGATCACGTCGAAGCCTTCCAGGCGGTGCCCCTGGGCGGCGAAGACATTGGCATCCGTGACCACCACTACGCGGCGGCCCTGAGCCAGAGTCTTCAGATCCTCCAGACGGGCATCGGTCAGGATGCGGCAAGTGCCCGTGGGGGCGGTGAGGGTATGTTCCATCATGAGGAGCGTCCTATCAGATTCGATCTAAAAGAAGAACACGAAGCACACCAAGAAAGAACCGCTCTGGGCCAGCGCTCCTTTGTGGGCTTCGTATTCTCATTTCACTTTGCCCCGAAGAACCCTTGCAGCCGCTCCATGCCCTTCTCCAGTTCCGCAGCCGGAGCAGCGATGGAGAGGCGCAGATGGCCCGGCGCCCCGAAGGCAGCGCCGGAGAGGGTCTTGACCCCGACCTCGTCCCGGAGCCTGGCCACTAGCTCACCATCGCTGGCGACCCCGTGGCTGGCCATCCACTGCGACACCTTGGGGAAGAGGTACAGGGCGCCCTGAGGCAACTGGACCTCGATGCCTGGAAGACCCGAGAGGGCGGCATGGGCGCGATCCCGACGCACACGGAGGGAGTCCACGGTCTCCCGCTGCCAGCTGCCGTCCAGAGCCAGGGCCGCCAGGGCGCCATGCTGGGCGATGATGGAGGGGTGGGTCACGGTGCTGGAAGCCAGGGCCACCATGGCGGTGATGAGGGGCGCCGGAGCCGAAGCGGAACCGAGCCGGTAGCCCGTCATGGCAAAACGCTTGGAGAAACTCTCCACAACCACACAGCGATCCGCCAGATCCGGGGCCTGGGCCAGGAAGGGGCGCTCGGGGCCATCGTAGGTCACGGTGCCGTAGACCTGGTCAAGGATGATCCAGAGATTCCGCTCCCGGGCCACCTTGGCCAGGTGGGCGAGGCGCTCGGCATCCCAGACCCGCCCCGTGGGATTGGAGGGCTGGTTCAGGATGACGGCCCGGGTCCGGGGGCTCAGGGCCGCATCGATGCTTTCCACGGAAGGCAGCAGGTCCGCACCGGGCTGGACGATGACGGGCACGCCGCCACACCAGAGCACCTGGTCCCGGAAGGTGGGCCAATAGGGGGCGAAGATCAGCACCTCGTCCCCGGGGTTCAGGATGCAGCGGAGCGCATCGTGGATCGCGGCCTTGCCGCCGGCGGTGAGGATCGTGTTCTCCGCCGCCCTGGCCACCCCATCCCGGCGCGCCAGATCCTGGCTCACCGCGTCCCGAAGGGCGGGCAGACCGGCGGCGGGACCATACTTGGTGCGGCCTTCCCGGATGGCGGCCACGGCAGCCTCCCGGGCCTCCGGGGGCGGCAGGAAGTCCGGCTCCCCGACCGTGAGGTCCACGGGATCCGGGTGCTTGCACAGCGCCGCCGCCGCAGCCATGGTCGGCGAGATGCCCACCGACGAGGCGCGGGCATTGAGGGAAGGCATGGAGTCAGCAGGAATCATCGAAAACCCTAAAAGAAAATTCCACCACTAAGCCACAAAGAACACCAAGAAAGGAAAAGAAAGAAAAAACAAAACACAGATTTATCTTTTCTTTCTTTTGCTCTTCCTTCGGGCCTTGGTGTCTTCGTGGTGGAATTCATTTTTTACGACCAGATGCGACCCTGACCGGCCACGATGGGGCGCAGATCGGCCATGAGCTGCTTGAGATCCTCGCCCGTGAGGGCCTGTTCCTTGTCACAGAGGGCCTGCTCGGGGTGGGGATGGGCCTCCACGATGAGGCCGTCCGCACCGGCGGCGGCGGCGGCCAGGGCCAGGGGAGCCACCAGTTCCCGGATGCCTGCGGCGTGGGAGGGATCCACAATGACCGGCAGGTTGGTGGAACGCTTGATGACGGGCACGGCACTCACATCCAGAGTGGAGCGGGTGGCGGTCTCGAAGGTGCGGATGCCGCGCTCGCAGAGGATCACCTGCTGGTTGCCCCCGGCCAGGATGTACTCCGCGGCCAGCAGCAGTTCCTTGACGGTGGCGCTCATGCCGCGCTTGAGGAGGATGGGCTTGTCCAGGCGGCCCAGTTCCTTGAGGAGGCTGAAGTTGTGCATGTTGCGGGCGCCCACTTGGAGGATGTCGGCGTGGGCCGCCACCGCCAGGATGTCCTCGATGGCCATGACCTCGGTGGTCACAGGCATCCCGTAGGTGCGGCCGGCCTCCTGGAGGTAGCGCAGGCCCTCAAGGCCGAGGCCCTGGAAGGCGTAGGGCGAGGTCCGGGGCTTGAAGGCGCCTCCCCGGAGGATGGTGGCCCCGGCGGCCTTGACCATGGCGGCGGACTCCAGGATCTGCTCCCGGCTCTCGACGGCGCAGGGGCCGGACATCATGACGAAGGTGCCCTCGCCCAGGGTCACATTGCCGATCTTGAAGGTGGTGCGCTTGGGCGCGGCCTTGGGCGTTTCCGGCACCGACTCAATGCGGCAGCTGGGCTGGACAGGCGGCAGGGCAGCCGGAGTCGGGACATCCAGGTGCTGCTCCTGCTTCTTGGTGCGGAAGGGGTAGCTGCCCAGGATACGGAGGTGGTTGCAGCAGGAACGCAGCTGGCGGAGGGCGGCGGAGAGGTTGGGAGAGTCCTTGTGTCCTTCCACATCCACGAAGAAGAGGTACTCCCAGGGGGTGTCGGGCTGCGGGCGGCTCTCGATGCGGGTCAGGTTGGTGCCGGAGTCCGCCAGGATGGCCAGGGCCTTGGCCAGGGCACCCTCGTGATGGTTGAGCTTGAAGACCAGGGAGGTCTTGCAGGGCAGACGCTGATCGGGAACCTCGGGCTCCAGGGAGAGCAGGAGGAAGCGGGTCTCGTTGCGTTCACGGTCGGCGATGCCGCGCTCCAGCACCACCAGGCCGTAGTGCTGGGCGGCTTCCTCGGAACAGAGGGCGCCCACGTGGCGCAGGTCCTCGGCCTCCAGGGAGGCGGCGGCGCCCGCGGTGTCGAACCAGGCCTGGCGCTCGACGTTCTCCAGGCCCCGGAGGAAGGTCTCGCACTGGGTGAGGGCGGCGGGATGGCTGCGCACCTCCCGCAGGTCCTCCAGCTTGACGCCGGGACGGGCGGCCAGGACATGCTCCACCTCCCAGACTTCCTCATCCACCACGTGCAGGGACTGGTCCACGATGAGGCGGTTCACGTCCAGGATGCTGCCGCCGATGCTGTTCTCCACCGGGAGGAAGGCGTAGTCGATCTCGCGGTTCTGAAGGGCATCCACCACATCCGGGAAGGTGGGGTAGCCCCCCAGGTCCACGGTGGCGCTGGTGCGGGTCGCCATCAAGTGGGCGGAAGCCAGGGAGCTGTAGCACCCGGGAACGCCCTGATATCCCACCTTGAGGTGGTGGACCACCTGCTCGGAGGCCCCGGAGATCAGGGGCTCCTGGATGCGCCGGGAGTGGTTCAGGACTTCCTTCAGAATCCGGCGGGCGAAGGGGGCGGAAAGGCCCAGGGCTTCGGCATCCTGCACCCAGTGGGCCTGGACATCCAGCTCACGGGCGCTGTCCAGGATCGCCTTGGCATCCTCGTTCCGCTTGGTGGTGGCCACCTGTCGCACCGCATCAAAACGGCGGGCCAGGAGGCGGAGCAGTTCGCGATCCACCTCGTCGATCTCCTTGCGGACGAGATCAAGACCTTCGGGGCTGTCCTTGGGTGTGGGTTCCATGCTTGGATCCTCCGGATTCGATCCGCCCCCCTAGGGTTCATGTCCGGGTATTAAAAAAACCCGTCCAGCAGGGTGAGCGGACGGGTTGCGACATGAACATCGAGTCTAGGGTGTGTGCCAGCCTCGTCTTCAGCCAATCTCCCGCCCCCGCCAAGTAAATTGGCGGAAGGCGCAAGTAAAGGCGAAAAAGGAGGAGGGACGCATCGTTAAATTACCTCGTTCAGACTAGAGCCGATGGGGGAACCCGTCAAGGATGCCCCGTATGACGATGGCTATGCTATTCCGGCCTTATGCCAGACTGAATGCATGGAATGGAATCCGCTCACGATCGGGCGATATCAGGTACAGCAAGAGATCGGCTCCGGCGCCATGGGAAAGGTCTACCTCGCGGAAGATCCCCTCCTGAAGCGCCAGGTGGCCATCAAGGTGGTCCACGGCGGCGCTGCGGCCCAGGCGGCAGCCCTCAAACGCTTCCAGCGGGAGGCGGAGATCAGCGCCCAGGTGAACCACCCCAACATCATCACAATCCACGACGTGGGAGAGGAGGCCGAACTGGGGCCCTTCCTGGCCATGGAGTACATCGATGGGCCGAGCCTCGAGGAGATGCTCGCCCAGGGCCCCCTGAGCCCGGAGCGGGCCCTGCCCCTCCTGATCCAGGCCCTCCACGGCCTGGAAGCAGCCCACCGGGTGGGGATCATCCATCGGGACTTCAAGCCCGCCAATCTCCTGGTGGACCAGGCGGGCCGCCTCAAGCTCATGGACTTCGGCATCGCCCGCCAGGAAGACCATGGGCTGACGGATTCGGGACTCCTCTGCACCCCCAGCTACGCCGATCCTGAGCTGCTCAAGGGCAACCCTCCCAGCGCCGCCACGGATCAGTGGGCCTTCGCCGCCACGGCTTTCCAATGCCTCACCGGGCAGCAGCCTTTCCACGGGTCCAGCCTGAGCGAACTGCTCTACCTCATCGCCCACGGGGAACCGGATCTGCCCCAGGACATGAACCCTGCTCTCCGGGAGGCCTTCCGGAAGGCCTTCGAGAAGGACCCCGCCCGTCGCCACCCCGATCTACGCAGCTTCTTCCGCGAACTCGTGGAAGGGCTGAACCTTTCAGAGACCCTCACCCAACCCCTTTTGAACTACCTGGAAGCCCCCCTCCCCACCGGCCCCCTCGCCACCCAGCCACTTCATCTGGGCGCAAATCGGCGAACGCGCTGGGTGGTCCTCGGGAGTGGCCTCGGGGCAGCGCTGGTGGCCATCGGGCTCTTCCTGGGACTGCGCCCCCGCCAGATCTCCATTCGGTCCACTCCCTCCGGAGCGCGGGTCATGGCCGACGACCGTCCCCTTGGGAGAACCCCCCTCGTGGAGATCTCGATTCCCCGGAATACCAGTCGGCTTCGCTTTGAACTGGATGGCTTCACGCCCATGGAAAAAGGCCTGACCGCCGAGGCCAAATCCATGGAGGTATCCCTGGAGCGCGCCCCCGTGGTGGTCAGAGTCCATAGCGAGCCCCAGGGCGCCGAGGTATTCCTCGACGACGAGGCCAAGGGCAGCACCCCCATCGCGGCCCTTGCCATTCCCGGCGAAGGCCTCCACAGGCTGACCCTGAAAAAGGCCGGTTATGAGCCATGGACCATGTCAGTGGGCCACACCCGGCATCCTCCCGCAGTGATCAAGCTCCACAAGGAAGCCCCCAGTTGGAACCGTCGGCTCATCAAGAAGATATTTGGAAGCAAGTAGCGTCCCCGGCGTATTGCAGGCTGGAGCGCCATCGCCTCCGTTCCACAAAGAAGCTGTTCCCCTCGATCCGTTTGGCCTCCTTCTTGGCCAGGGTCGCGGCACTGGAGATCTCGTGGTGGCTCGCGAAGTGGCCAGGGAGCACCGGGATGGCCCCGATGGAGAGACTGAGCAGGGGGTGGAGCACCAGGCTTCCCTGGCGATCCTCGGTCCAATAGCCACCCTGGTCCAATTCCTCGGTCCCGAAGAAGCGCCTTCGCCCTGTCTCGAAGGCATCCAGGATGCCCTGGCAACGCTCCGCCCATTCAGGACTCCGGAAGATGAGGATGAAATCGTCTCCTCCGATGTGGCCGACGAAGTCCAGGCCGGGATCCACGGCGCGCTCCAGGAGCTTGCCGGTCCAATGGATTACGTCGTCCCCCTTCCGGAAGCCATGGACATCGTTGTAGGGCTTGAAGTGGTCCAGATCGCAGTAGCAGACGGTAAAGGGAATCCCCTGCTGGATGAGCTCGTCCATGCGCTCGCTGATGGGGACATTGCCGGGCAGGCCCGTGAGGGGGTTGGCGTAGCGGGCGGCGTGGATCTGCATCTGGGTGATCTCCCGCATGAGGTCGTGGCCGCTGCCCATCCCCACGTAGCGCCCTTGGTGCGTGAGGATGAAGCCGTGGAGGATGTGGCGGGGATCCGACTCCACCACCATCCGGCTGAGTTCATGGAGGCTGGTGCCCTGGTCCACCACCAGGATGTTCCGGTCCATCAGGCCCTCGCAGCCCTTCTTGCCGTGAAGCTCCCGCATGAAGGGACGCGCCATGGTGTCCATGAAGACGTGGCGGTTGATCAGACCCACGGGCAGCCCGTCCTGGACGATGGGAATGGACTGGAGGTCCGGCGTGCTGGAAAAGCGCTCGTTCACGTGACAGGTCGAAGTATCGGGCGACTCGGGCCGGATTTCCTGGAGCAGCTTGCAGGCGGTCACCCGACTCTGGCTGATCCAGGTGGCCTCCTCTCCCCCCAGGCGCCTCTCCCGGCAGACCCGCAGGACCTCCGGTGACACGGAGGGGATGGGCACGGGGTTGGGCCGCCCGGAGAAATAGCCCTGGACGAAGTCCAGTTCCAGATCCCGAACCACCACCAGGTCGGCTTCCAGTTCCACCCCCTCGGCCACGACCCGGGCCCCGGTCTTGCGGGCGATATCCCGCAAGGATCTCAGGAACTGGTGCTTGACCGGGTCCGAGGATGCGCCATTTATGAAGTGTTTATCAATTTTGACATAATCCGGCCCCACCTCCGACCAGAGCCGGAGACTGGAGAAGCCCTCGCCCAGGTCATCGATAGCCACGGCGAAGCCCATGGCCTTGAGGGAGATGATGGCGTCCTTGATGGCCACATAGTCCGTGAAGGGCTGGCCCTCCGTCAGCTCGATCACGACGCGCGAAGGCTGGAGCCCCAGGGCCAGGAGGGAACCGGGCTGGATCAGGTTGCGGACCAGGGAGCGGTGGAGCGAATCCGCGCTGACATTCAGGAAGAGCCGCTGACTCAGTCCGCTTTCCACATAGGCCTTCGCCAGCGTGATGCAGCAGGCCGCCTCCAGCTTGAAGGCCAGACCCAGGCGGCGGGCCGCCCGGAAGAGGTTCACCGGAGAGTGCAGCACACTGTCCGAAGGACCACGGATCAGGCCCTCGAAGCCGTAGACCGTCCCCTCCTGGAGGTCCAGGATGGGCTGGAACATGGGCCGCAGCCGACCATTCGCCAGGATGTCCTGCAGTTCGGTGTGCAGATCTTCCAGGGGCGCCACCAGCTCCTCCTCACATCCTGCAAGTGCTGTCATATTTTGCCTTCCTTCTAAGCCACAGACTCCATGGGGCATTCCCGGTAGTCGAGGAAGACCATGTCCTCGGCCAGATCCACGCCCAGTTCCTGGAGGGCGTCGTCCTCGGGATCGAAGACCCACTCGATCCGGACCCCGACGCCCCGGGCCGCAGCAGCGTCCAGAAGCTTGAAGATCTGGCGGAAGGCCTTGGTGGAGGCGCTGTTGATGTACTTCAGGTGGATGTTGGCCGTGAAGTGGGAGAGGGCTTGCCCTTCCAAAACCTCGCTCAGGGCCTGGAAAAGGGGGGCGAAGAAATGGAGGGGGTTTTCGGGGTAGCACTCCCCCGCAATGCTGAGGCGGGCGTCCCTGCCCGAAAGGGTGACCTCGGGGGTCATGGAAGTGGCGGGTGAATGGAAGGTGCGCATCCTGGTCATCCTTGGAAAAAGGTCAGACGACGGCCTTGATGATGAAGAAGGCCCTGCTGCCGTTGGAGGCGGGGTCCGAGGCGAAAGAGAATTCGATGGGGAACTTGCTGTCCCGGGCGATGGTGAGCAGGCCGAGGCCGGCGCCCTTGCTGATGCCGTCCTCCTGCTCGTGCCCATCATTCGCCACCTGGTGCCGGTAGCGTTCCTTGATCTCCGGCAGGCTGAGGCTGCGGAGCTCGTTCAGGCGGTCGGCAATCCGGGGAATGTAGTCAACCTGGACCTGGTTGCCGCAGACGATCCAGTAGTCAGCGCCATCGCAGCCCAGGGCGATGGAGGCCCGCTTGTGGGCGTGAAGTTCAACCGGAGCGTCATCATCGGGGGCCGCGTAGTGGATGACGTTCTGAGCCATCTCCACGAAGGTTGAGAAGAGCTTGCGGCGGACGGGGCCCGCCACTCCCTGGGCCTCCAGGCGATGACGGAGGGCCTCCCCGAGGGCGCCGAGGATGGCCTGATTCAGGTCCCCACTGAAGTAATAGATGACGTTGGCTTCGCGAGCCTGGCCCTGGAAGCGTTCGAACTGCTCGATGTTCACCGATCCATCTCCGACGTGAAGGCCAGGAGGGTGACATCATCTCGGCGGGCCTGGCTGCCCTGCCACTCGCCGAAGAAGGGGACGAAAGCCGCACCGATCTCCCGGGAGGGCCGAGAGGCGACCGTGCTGAACCATTCCCCGAGCCGCTTCCGCCCCAGGGCGATCCCCTTGGGGCCCCCCAACTGGTCCGTGACCCCGTCCGTGAAGATCAGCAGACGGCTGCGGGGTTCCAGCACCAGTTCGCGGGTGCTCCAGGAGGCGCCATCCGGGGTGTCCACGTATCCGATACCGGCCCGCTCGCCATCGAGGCACTGGAGCTGAGCCGATCCTCCCTGGGCCACCAGCATGGACAGCCGGGCGCTGGCGTAGCGCATCGGGGCACCACCCTTCGGAAGGACGAAACCCAGGGCGTCCATGCCGTCGTCGGACTTGGTGGCCCCGGAAGCCTGGGACTGGTTGCCTTGGGCCAGGACTTGCTTGATGTAGCGGTTGAGGTCCCCGAGCACTTGCCCGGGATCCACACCCTCAGCCTCCCGGCGGACACGCTGCTCCAGAAAGGAGAGGGCGATGAGGGTCATGAAGGCTCCCGGCACCCCGTGGCCCGTGCAGTCCACCACCGCCCCGAAGAGCCCCTCGGGCACACGCCGGAAGAAGAAGCAGTCCCCGCCCACCACATCCCGGGGCTGCCAGACCAGGGCATGGTCCGCCAAACCAGCCTCCAGATCCTCCTGGGAGCTGCGCAGGTGGGAGCGCTGGATGGTGCTCGCATACTCGATGCTCTGCAGGATCTGTCGCGACTTTTCCGCCTCCAGGGCCTCCATGGATTCCATGAGGGCAAAGCCGTTGCCTAGGCCCGAATAGAGACCCTCCCGGGTCGTGATGAAGCCATCCTTCAGGACCTTGGGCCCCTTGGAGACGGCCTGCTTCACCAATTCCTCGATAGGGGTGTCCGAATCAATGATCAGGGGATCCTTGTCCATCCATGCGATGCAGGATTTCCGCCCGAAGAGCTCCCGGGCATAGGGCTTCGAGTATGCCTCCAGAAAGATGCTGCGGTTGATCAGGCCGATGGGGCAGCCATTCTCGTTCACCACCGCCAGGGCCTCGGCCTCGGCATCCTGAGTAAGGCACTGCCGGACCTCCTCATTGGTCATTTCGAATTCAACGGAAGGCACACGCCTCGCAATCTGGTAAGCCCGGGTGATCAGGGCCTTCCGGGTCGGCTCGGAGTCGCAGATGGACGAGACGGCCAGAAGGTCATGCAGACGCTCGATGGTGGTCAAGAGAGGTCCTCCTCAATGACCTCCAGCCTGCTGCCCCCCCAAGCCGTCCTCAAGCCAACTCGGTGCACCTTGTTTGTTAAAAGCATGTTTTCTCACATTATTACAAGCCCATAGGCCATCTATTCACACCAATATCCCGGGCAAGTCACACCGCAACCGTTCCCTGGATAGAGAACGGAGGCCCCATGTACCGAATGCTCATCCCTGCCCTAACCCTTGCCCTCATCGCCATCGGCTGCAAGCCTCCCGCCGTAGAGGCCCACCAGGAGCCCCCGGCGGCCTCCGAGAACCCGCCCATCGAAGAGACGCTCCTGGTGAGCCAGCCCGTCATGGCCCGAGTGGATACGGCCCTCCCTGGCTACCTGCCGGTAGCCGAAGCCCTGGAGGGCACCCTGGAAGTCGTGGGCTCCGACTCCATGGATCCCCTGGTGCAGCTCTGGGCCGAAAGCTTCCGCTCGATCTACCCCCGAATGGTTTTCAGGATCACCTCCAAGGGCTCAGGCACAGCCCCCAAGGCCCTCATCGCAGGCAGCTCCCAGCTGGGCTCCATGAGCCGCGAAATGAACGCCGAGGAACTGGCCCAGTTCGAGGCGAAGTTCGGCTACGCCCCGACACGGATCGTGGTGGCGGTGGATGCCCTGGCGGTCTACGTCAATGTCAACAACCCCCTCAAGTCCCTGACCCTCCAGCAGGTGGACGCCATCTTCTCCAGCACCCGCAAAGGTGGCTTCCCCCAATCCATCGACACCTGGGGGGACCTGGGGCTGACGGGGGAATGGGCTGGCCGAAGCATCCAGGCCTATGGCAGGGACCAGAACTCCGGCACCCGCGCCTTCTTCCGGGACCACGCCATGAAGAAGGGCGAGTACAAGCCCGGCGTGAAGGCCCTGCCGGACCAGTTCGCCGTGGTCGAGGCCGCCGCCATGGACGGCTCCGGCATCAGCTACGGTCCCGTCCAGCACTCGGTGCGCATGGTCAAGGCCCTGCCCCTGGTGGATTTCGGCGGCACCAAGGCCATGCTGCCCACGGTGGAGAACATCCTGGGGGCCCGTTATCCCCTGAACCGCTTCCTGTATATCTATGTCAACAAGGCGCCGGGCAAGCCCCTTCCCTTGCCTCTGAAGGAGTTCCTGATCTACACACTCTCGCGGGAGGGACAATCCGCCGTCTCCAACTTCGGGGCCATCCCCCTGCCCGGAGATATGGCCCGGATGAACCTCGGAAAACTCTAATCCCCGAGACCAAGTCATCCGATACCGCAGACACGCGGAGGCCGTCATGGAATCCCGAGACCGGGGCCCTTGCCCCAAGTGCGGCAGGAAACTGCTGGAGTTCAGCTATCAGACGCTCCGGCTCGACCAGTGTTCAGGTTGCGACGGCATCTGGCTGGATCCGGGTGAACTGGAGGTGGTGGAGCGCCTGCGTCCGGAGGCCATTTTCAGCCTGGAACTCGAGGACAAGTGGGCGCGGGCCCGGGAGGAAGAAGCAGGCCTCAGCCCCGGGGAGCTCGAGGAACGCAGACGGCAGGCCCACATGCGCTGCCCCGGATGCGGGGCCCACCTGGCGGAGGCCGAGGACCGCGGCATCCATGTGGACCGATGTACCCAGTGTGGGGGGGTCTGGCTGGATGCAGGTGAGCTCGATCGGGTGGCGGGAACGGAGCGCCTGATGGCGCGGCTGCACCGATTCCTGCACAAGTAAGGAAAAGGGGCTGCCCGCGCAGCCCCTTTCCGTTGTTCAGCCCCGCCGATCCAGGGGCACGTAGTTCCGGACATCAGGCCCGGTGTAGACCTGCCGGGGACGGGCCAGCTTCTGCTCGGGATCCTTGAGCATCTCCACCCACTGGGCGATCCAGCCCACGGTGCGGGGCACCGCGAACATGACCGTGAAGAGGTTGGCCGGGAGGTTCATGGCCCGGTAGATCAGACCCGAGTAGAAGTCCACGTTGGGATAGAGGTTCCGGGAGATGAAGTAGTCGTCGTTGAGGGCGGCCATCTCCAACTCAAGCGCCACATCCAGGAGTTTGTTGTGCCCCGTCACCTCGAAGACCTCTTCGGCGGTCTTCTTGATGATGCGGCAGCGGGGATCGTAGTTCTTGTAGATGCGGTGTCCGAAGCCCATCAGGCGGCCTTCCCCGCGCTTGACCTTTTCGATGAAGGCCGGCACGTTCTCGGGGCTGCCGATCTGCTCCAGCATGCGGAGCACGGCCTCGTTGGCGGCGCCGTGCAGGGGGCCGTAGAGGGCCGCGGCAGCGCCCGCCAAGGCGGAGTAGGGATCGGCCTGGGAGGAGCCGATGGTGCGCATCACCGTGGTGCTGCAGTTCTGCTCATGGTCCACATGGAGGATGAACAGGATGTTGAGGGCCCGCTCCAGCACCGGGTGGGGCTCGTAGTGGACCTCGGTCATGCGGAACATCATGCGCAGGAAGCTGCCCACATAGCTCAGGCCGTCATCCGGGCGGTTGATGGGCCAGCCCATGTTGTGGCGGTAGGTGTAGGCCGCGATGGTGGCCACCTTGGCGATCATGCGCACGATCTGCAGGCGCATGATCTCCGGATCCGTGATGTTGCGGGAATCCGGGTAGAGGGTGGAGAGGGAGGCCACCGCGCTGATGAAGACGCTCATGGGGTGGGCGTCGTAGCGGAAGGTCTGGATGAGGTTCTGGATGTTCGTGTGCACCATGGTATGGCGGCTGATCTCGAACTCCCAGGCCTGCCGTTCCGCCGCCGTGGGCAGCTCCCCGTAGACCACCAGGAAGGCCGTCTCCAGGAAGGTGCTGTGCTCCGCCAGCTGCTCGATGGGGTAGCCCCGGTACTGGAGGATCCCCTTGTCACCATCGATGTAGGTGATGGCGCTCTTGGTGGAAGCCGTATTGGTCAGGCCCGGATCATAGGTCATCAGGCCGAAGTCGGCGGTGTTGGCCTTGATCTGGCGCAGGTCCATGGCCCGGATGGTCCCCATGTGGATGGGAAGCTCGTAGGTCTGCCCCGTACGGTTGTCCGTAATGGTGAGTGTCTCTTTTGCCATGGCACCCCCTAAAGTGTCGATTGAAGCCTCTTGGCGACCTGGTCCAGGAAGCCCTCAGTGTTTTCGTAACCCTTGGCGGCGGGCACCACCAGGTTCACCAGATCCTTGGTGACGACCCCCTCTTCGATGAGGCTGATCACCGCACGCTCGAGCTTGTCGGCGAAGCCCACCACGTCGGGGGTGCCGTCCAGCTCGCCACGCTTCCGGATGGCGCCGCTCCAAGCGAATATCGAGGCCACGGAGTTGGTGCTGGTGGCGTTGCCCTTCAGGTGCTCGTAGTAGTGGCGGCGAACGGTGCCGTGGGCGGCCTCGTATTCGAATGCCCCGTCCGGGCTCACCAGGACGGAAGTCATCATGCCCAGGCTGCCGAAACCCGAGGCGATCATGTCGGAGAAGACATCGCCATCATAGTTCATGCAGGCCCACAGCATCCCGCCCGGGTGCTTCATGATCTGGGCCACCGCATCATCGATGAGGAAGTAGCGGTACTCGATGCCCGCGGCCTTGAAGGAGGCCTCGTGCTTGGCCACTTCCGCCCCGAAGAGCTCCTTGAAGCGCCCGTGGTACTTCTTGCTGATGGTGTCCTTGGCGGCGAACCAGAGGTCCACCTTCTCGGACAGGGCGTAGGCGATGCAAGCCTGGGCGAAGGAGACGATGGAGGCGTCGGTGTTGTGCATGCCCATGACGACTCCGCCGCCCTTCTTGAAGGTGTGGACGGGGACCTTGACCTGCTCCCCGCTCTCGGGGGTGTAGACCAGCTCCACCAGGCCGGGACCGGGGATCACACAGTCCTGGGCCTTGTAGATATCGCCATAGGCGTGGCGCCCGATGCTGATGGGCAGCTTCCAGCTCCGCACGGCGGGCTCGATATTCTTCACGGTGATGGGCTTGCGGAAGACGGTGCCGTCCAGGATGCTCCGCAGGGTGCCGTTGGGGCTGAGCCAGGCCTTCTTGAGCTTGTACTCGTCCACCCGCTCGGCGTCCGGCGTGATGGTGGCGCACTTGACGCCCACGCGGTGCTTCTTGATGGCCAGGGCCGCCTCGGTGGTGATGGCGTCATCGGTCTCGTCACGCTTGGGGAGCCCCAGATCGTAGTACTCCAGGTTCACATCCAGGTAGGGCAGGATCAGCTTCTCCTTGATGGAGGCCCAGATGATGCGGGTCATCTCATCGCCATCGAGCTCGACGATGGTGTTCTTCACCTTGATCTTGGTCATTTCGCCTCCTTGGCGTGGGCGAGGGAGCCGCCGGCCACCACGATGGCCCGCTGGCGCTCACTGAGTTCCACCTTCACTTCGAAGGAAGTCCCCTTGGTGCGGTTCTGGACGGTGATGGCCGTCCCTTCGACAATGGCCCTGCGGATGCCCGGAATCTCCAGACGGTCCGAGGCATCCACCTTGTCGAGATCGGCCTCGTCCTTGAAGATCAAGGGCAGGATGCCGAAGTTCACCAGGTTGGCGGCGTGGATCCGCTCGAAGGACTGGGCCAGGACGGCCTTGACCCCCAGGAAGGCCGGACAGATGGCGGCGTGCTCCCGGGAGGAGCCCTGACCGTAGGAGGAGCCCGCCACGATGATGTTGTGGACCCCGGCATCCCGGCTGGCGGAGGCACGACGGGAGAAGTCCTTGTCGACGTTCTCGAATACGAACTCGGCGTAGGCCTTGATGTTGGAGCGGAACTTCATGCGCGATCCGGCGGGGGCGATGTGATCGGTGGTGATCTTGTCCCCCAGCTTGATGGAGGCCAGGCCCACGAGATCCGTCGGGTAGGGCTCGCTCTTCAGGGGCTCACCGATGTTGGGTCCGCGCTGAATCTCCACCGCAGCGGGGTCGGCGGTCTCCTCGGGACGGATGATCATCCGGTCATCCACCAGGAATTCCGCGGGAATGGAAACCTGGGGGTAGGCCATGCCCAGATCCCGGGGGTCCGTGATCCGACCGGTGATGACGGCGGCAGCGGCGGTTTCGGGGCTCACGAGGTAGACCTGGGCGTCCTGGGTGCCGGAGCGGGCCTCAAAGTTGCGGTTGGAGGTGCGCAGACTCACGCCCCCACTGTTGGGGGACTGCCCGTTGCCGATGCAGAAGCCGCAGCTGGGCTCCACGAATCGGCCACCGGCGGCCACCAGCAGGTCGAGGTAGCCGTCCTTGGTGATGTTGCGGACCACCTGCTTGGAGCCGGGGGTCACCACGAAGCTGACATCGGGGTGGGAAACCTTGTCCTCCAGCACCTTGGCGGCGGTGGCCAGGTCCCGATAGGAGGAGTTGGTGCAGGAGCCCAGGCAGACCTGCTGCACGGGAAGCCCGGCGATGTCCCGGACCCGGGCGATGTTGCCGGGGCTGTGGGGCAGCGCCGCCAGGGGCTCCAGTTCGCTCAGATCGATCTCGACGGTCTTGAAGTACTCGGCGTCGGCATCGGCGGCCAATTCGGTGTAGGCCTCCTCCCGCCCCTGGGACTTCAGGAAGGCCAGCGTGGTCCCATCGCTGGGGAAGATGGAGGTGGTGACGCCCATCTCGGCGCCCATGTTGGCGATGGTGGCGCGCTCAGGCACGGAGAGGGTCTTCACACCCTCACCGGCATATTCCATGATGCAGCCCACGTTGCCCTTGGTGCCGAAGATCTCCAGCATCTTGAGGGCCACATCCTTGGCCGAGACCCAGGGCTGCAGGGCACCCTTGAGCTTCACCTGGATGACCTTGGGACAGCTCATGTAGAAGGGGCCGCCCCCCATGGCCATGGCCACGTCCAGGCCGCCCGCACCGATGGCGATCATGCCGATGCCGCCACCGGTGGGGGTGTGGCTGTCGGAGCCCAGGAGAGTCCGCCCGGGCTTGCCGAAACGCTCCAGGTGGACCTGGTGGCAGATGCCGTTGCCCGCCCGGGAGAGGAAGAGGCCGTACTTCCGGGCCACGCTGGCCAGGTAGCGATGGTCGTCAGCGTTCTCGAAGCCCACCTGCAGGGTGTTGTGATCGATGTAGCTCACGGAAAGCTCGGTCTGGACCTTGGGGATGCCCATGGTCTCGAACTGGAGGTAGGCCATGGTGCCCGTGGCGTCCTGGGTGAGGGTCTGATCGATGCGGACGCCGATCTCTTCGCCGGGTGCCCAGGTTCCCTTGAGGATCCTCGGTTCCAAGATCTTGCGGGTGAGGCTCTTTCCCATGCAATGCTCCCATGCGTTTGAAGAAGGTGTTCTATGACTGCCTTGGCCGGAATCGGCCCCCCCAGACCCGCGAGCGTCGGGAAGCGAACCGGAGACTTAAGAGTAATCGTTTCTTTTCATGAAAAAAAATGACGAATCCATGACAAATTTGCCCACAAGGGATCTGGCGCCAGCAAATCCCTGGAAACAGGAATTTCCGCCTCACAAAAAAAATGCGGAAGGGGCGAGGACCCTTCCGCATTTCCTGGGAACGTGGTCTGGATCAGGGCCCGATGGCCCGGATCCCCTGCTCTCCCGTCCTGACCCGGTAGCACTCTTCCAGGGGCAGAACGAAGACCTTGCCGTCACCCACCCGGGGCGGCTCGGAACCAGCGTTTTCCAGGATGGTCTTGACCGCGATGTCGGCGAACTCGTCGTTCACGGCGATCTCGAGCTTCACCTTGGGAAGAAGCCGGATGGTGCCCTGGCTGCCACGGAACTGCTCCGTGAAGCCCTTCTGGCTTCCACAACCCCGGACATCAGACACGGTCATCAAGTGGATCTCCTTCTCGACCAGCGCGGCCTGAACCGCTTCGAACCGATCGGGCCGGATGATGGCGATTACCATCTTCATCGGATTACCCTCCTTATCAAATGTTGGTCTACTTCTTGGAGATCTTCACGGCCACGCCGGCAGGAGCGGACAGCGAGGAGATAACGTACTCAGGGTAGGCAGAGATGCCATGCTCGTGGAGATCCATACCATCCTCCTCGCCTTCCTTGGAGATGCGCAGGAGACCGACGGCATCCACAGCCTTCATGACGATGAAGGACACGATGATGGTGGCGGCGGCGATCACGAAGCTACCAATCACCTGAGCGATGAGCACCTTGAATCCACCGCCGTAGAAAAGGCCCGTCAGCAGGGTGGAGGTGTTGGGTGAAACGGGGTCACTGCCGATGGCGGAAAACTGGCCGGAGGCGAAGAGTCCCAGGGAAAGGGTGCCCCAGATGCCGTTGACGAAGTGCACGGGGACGGCACCGATGGGATCGTCAATGCGGAGATATTCCAGGGCATCAGTGGCCAGGATCACCAGAACGCCCGCCACACCGCCGATGATGATGGAGCCGAAGGGGCTGACCCAGTAGCAGGGGCAGGTGATGGCCACCAGGCCCGCCAGGAAGCCGTTGGTGATGGAACCCGCATCCCACTTCCCGGTGCGATAGAAGACGAAAGACACAGAAGTCAGGCCAGCGGCGCAGGCAGCCAGGGTGGTGTTGGCGGCCACGCGGCCGATGCCCTGGAAGTCCATGGCGGACAGGGTGCTGCCGGGGTTGAAGCCATACCAGCCGAACCAGAGGAAGAGTCCACCCACCACGGCGATGGTCAGATCGTGGGGCAGCATGGGGCCGCCGCCATCCCGCTTGAACTTGCGGCCGATCCGGGGACCGAGGACGATAGCACCCACAAGGGCCACGGCGCCACCAATGGTGTGGACGACGGTGGAACCGGCGAAGTCATGGAAGTTCATGCCGAGAGACGCCAGGAACTTGCCTTCACTGCCCATGGTGGCCAGGAAGCCGTCCGGACCCCAGGCCCAGTGGCCCGCGATGGGGTAGATGAATCCGGAAACCGCGATGCTGTAAAGGATGTCGCCCACAAAGCCGGTGCGGCCGACCATGGCGCCCGAGGTGATGGTGGAGGCACAATCCGCGAAGGCGAACTGGAAGAGCCAGTGGGCCAGGATGGGGATACCCGTGGCACCGAAGGTCGCCGGAGTATTCTTCAGGAAGAACCAGTGGGTGCCAATGAAGCCGTTGCCCTCGCTGAACATGAAGGCATAACCGAAGGCCCAGAAGAGGATGCCGCAGAGGCAGGTGTCAAAGACACATTCCACCAGCACGTTCACCGTTTCCCGGGAACGGCAGAAGCCTGCTTCCAGCATCACGAAGCCCGCCTGCATGGCGAAGACCAGGAAGGCCGCAATGAGGGTCCAGACCGTGTTGAGGGGGTTGACGATATCCGTGCCCGTCAGGGGTGTCGCGGCAGGGGCCGCAGGAGCGGCGGCCGGGGCGGCTGCGGGAGCCTCCATGGTGGCCTGGGCCACCACAGGCGCAGGCGTGGTGTCCGCATGGGCCCGGCTGCCGGAAAGCATCATGGGAATGAGGACCACCATGGCAAGGGTCAGAGCGAGGCCAAGGAGCTTACCGGTGGCGAGGAGGGCGCCGTAGCGCCGCCACTCCGGATCCTTCATCCGGACGCTCAGGCGAGAAAGCTTTTCCCCGAAGGTCAGCTTCTCGCTGGGGGGAGGTATGTGTGCCATAAGAGTGCTCCTTGAAAGAAAGGTGAACCCCGCTGGGGGGAAACCGTGGATGGCAGGTTGAACGTCCTCAGGTCATTTGCAGATAGACCAAAGGCCGTGAGTCGAGTCGGGGAATCGGCTCAGGAGAGGGGAATGGGGTGGACGAGGTGGGTAGGACCACCCTGCCTGCTCACCTATCGCAGGCTTCGTGCCAACGAGGAAACAAGGAAGACACCATGAAGCTTATTTTACTACAATTAAAGAACTTAAGAATTATCGAAACTAAGCAAGCCCAGCAATAGCTCTCGCGAGCAAGTCAAATTGACTACATGTATGTAGGCATACAGGTTCTGCACGACAAAAATGCATGTCCAGAGGCCTCGATGGGCATCCCCGGGGGTGCCCATCCAAAAAAATAACGGATAGTTATCAGCCGATTCCGCCCATCGGACCCAGGGCAGCACGAGGAGGCCACCGGACCCAAAACGGCCTCATTTGAGAGGGATAAGATCTGCAACCATACATTTTTGTATGTTCAACACACCTAACTCCAATCACCATTCACGATTAAGTATTACAAAAATAAGACTTGACCAACCCAAGGGAGGCCTCCCAGGTTTCGGCACAGCCTGTGCTAGAGGAGTTGCGGACACCCAACGCCTCGGCCGGGATGCCCCCGAGGATTCCACCCCCATAAGGAGAAACAGAATGAACCTTAAGCCCCTACTGCTGGTCGGCACCCTTTCCGCCATGGGCGCCATCGCCTTCGCCGAAGACGCCAAGCCCGCTTCCCCCCACACCATCACCGGAAACTTCAGCCTTACCTCCAACTACGTCTTCCGTGGCCTGACCCAGAGCGACAAGAAGCCAGCCATCCAGGGCGGCTATGACTATTCCCACGCCTGTGGCTTCTACGCTGGCGTCTGGGCCTCCAGCGAACAGTGGGTGTCCGATGGCGGCTATGGCAAGAACTCCCTTGAGACCGACTTCTACCTGGGCTACAAGTATTCTCCCGTCAAGGACCTCACCCTCGACCTGGGCGCCATCGAGTACTACTACCCCGGCCGCTATGAAGCCGACAGCACCAAGCCCCACACCACCGAGGCCTACCTAGGGGTGAGCTACAAGTGGGCGAGCTTCAAGTTCAGCCACTCCCTCACCAGTGACTTCTTTGGTTCAACCGACGCCAAGGGCGTGAACTACTACGACTTCACCGCCACCCCCTCCCTGCCCTACGGTCTGACCCTGGCCCTCCACGCCGGCCGCCAGGACTTCAAGAAGGATTACTCCTCCTTCGCGTCCTACAACGACTACAAGGTGGGCATCAGCAAGGAAGTGGTCCCTTCCTACACCCTGGCCCTGGCCTACACCTACGCCAACACCAACGGCAAGTCCTTCTATTTCTACTCCGCCGAAAACAAGAACATCGGCGGCAGCCAGGTGGCCCTGACCTTCACCAAGGCCTTCTAACCCCTGCCTCCCCGTTCCCAGCATCAGCCCCGCCCCCTGTGGCGGGGCTTTTCAGTATCGCCCCAGATGCGGGCACAACCGGATGCTGGGCCGCGAAGCCACCTCCACTCCTACGCATCCAGGGCTTGAATACAGACCAAATGGAGCTGTGCGTGATTACCGAGCCCCGAACTGGATGGTCATGCCGCCAACCACGATCACGCATAACCCCATCCAGGTCGAGAGCGGCACGACCTCCGAAAAGATGAAGCGCCCCCAGAGCACACTGACGAAAGCGAACACCGCGACATAAACACCCAGCAGGCGCAAAAAATCCCAGCGGACCAGATTCACAACCAGACCATAGCCACCCAGGACGAGCACGCCCGGCACCACAAGCGGGGGTGTCGCACCCCGAAGCCCCTTTCGCACCAGGGCCTCGCCACCAACCTCCATCAATGCAGCCAGAACAAACAGGAACCACGCCGAACCACAGTCCCCATTCCAACGAAAGCCCGGATCAGAATTACAGCCCTCTGCCATACCCCACAAAAAACGACATAATTGGCACCACCCAATCCACTGGATACAATTTTGTAGCTTTTCATCAAACACTTGCCCTCAGCCCTCCCCCAAACAGCGCGCATCGTCTTCATTTGCAAGAAAAGAGGAACGGCTAGCCATTCCGGCACAAGACCTGCCAGTGAACACGACAGACCCGCCCCGGGACTTTCCCACCAGGGACAACACCGTTGGGCTTTGCTGTATCCAAAAGCAGATGAGGAAGTAGACCGATGCCAGTAACCATTCTCCACTCGATGCGCTTGAGCTCTGAGGAGAAGCGCCGCATCGGGGATGCCCTTGCCCACATTTTCCTGGATTGCGGCCTCTCCCAGACCGAGGCCATGGTGGATTTCGAGCAGAAGGAATCCGCCAGGATCGCCGGCGAAGAACACCCAAGAAGCGCCCATGCGCCAGCCCTCCCCCCCATGATTTCGCCAGAATTCAAAAGCCGGGCCCGCCGCACCAAGGCAGAACTGCGAGCGCTCGAACACCAGTTGATCGAGGCACTCAAGTCAAACCAGACCCTTTCAAGCCTGCAGGCCCGCAGGCTCCTGGGCCTGACCAACTGTGACTGGGCCCCAGCCACCCTCCGCCGCCTCTTCCAGGACCTCGAACATCGGGGCCTGGTGGTCCAGCAGGGCCTGAAGCGGGGCACTTCCTATGCCTGGGTGGGGCACGGCGAAACGACGCATTGACATTGCCAAGATCAGTGTTCTCTGAGACACTGGTTCTTCGTGTCCCATTTCGGGACTCTCCTTGCTTCGGGCCGTGAACCGGAGCTTCATATCCATAAGGAGGATATAGATGCGTCGTTATGAGACGATCTTCGTCGCCTCCCCGACTTTGACGGACGAGCAGGTTGACGAGCTCGTGCGCCACTTCGAGGGAATCATCGCCGAGCAGGGTGGCGAACTGCTCAAGACCGACAAGTGGGGCCGCAAGAAGCTGGCCTACGAAGTCCAGAAGTTCAGCGAGGGCTACTACACCCTGTTCGAGCTGAATGCCGGTCCTACGCTCATCGCTGAGCTCGAGCGCCGCTTCCGCAACAACGACACCGTGATCAAGTACCTCTCCGTCCGCATGGACGTCGAGGCCAAGGCCGCCGAGCGCCAGAAGGTCCGTTACGACCGCGAAGCCAAGCGCAAGGCCCAGGCTGGGATCAAGGACCGCTCCGCTGAAGAGGTGATGGGATGAAGCGCAAGACCGACGGAAAGGGTAAGCCCAAGAAGAAGAAGGCTTTTGGCGGACGGCGCAGCAAGTTCTGCAAGTTCTGCGTCGAAAAGTCCACGATGATCGACTACAAGGATGTGAAGACCCTGTCTTCCTTCACCCCCGAGCGCGGCAAGGTGCTGCCCCGGCGCACCAGCGGCGTCTGCGCCCTGCACCAGCGCATGCTGGTCGAGGCCATCAAGCGCGCCCGCAACATCGCGCTGCTGCCCTTCGCCACCGACTAGTCCAGCCTTACCCGGGAAGGGCCGCCTGATGGCGGCCCTTTTCTTATATGCATGAGCCTGATGGCTCTGGGTATCCTGCTAAGTATCCCTCAGAAAACCGGTGTGTTCATGGCGTCCCCCAGCTCCACTTTCTCCCAATCCAGCCCGAGCCTGCTGATCATGGCCGCCAAGCGCCAGATCAAGCAGCTGGTGGCCACCCGGCTCAAGCCCTTCAACCTCACCGATCAGCAGTGCCTGCTCCTGGAAATCGTAAGGGAAGTCGGCCCCATCTGCCTGAGCGACCTGGCTGGGGAACTCCGTCTGGACCATCCCACCACCTCAAGGCTGGTACACACCCTTGAGGGGCGGGGCCTCCTCAAGGTCAAACCGGACCCCAAGCATCGTCGCCGGGTCCTCATCCACCTGGATGACAGCCAGCAGGCCTTCCTGGATGACCTGCACGCCATCGTGGCAGACTACCGCGCCCGCCTGGAGTCGGGCCTGACGGAGGAGGAGAAGAACCTCCTCCGGATCTGCCTGGGAAAGGTTCTCGTCAACCTGGACAACATGGGCCTGATGCTCCAGGAGATGATCCAGGAAAAGCAGATCTGAATCAGCCCCTGGCGTAGCGCTGCAGCTTGGGAATGTCCACGATGCGCACCACCGGGAAGGTGCTCTGGACCAGACCCAGATCGGACAGGAGCCGGAGGGCCCGACTGAAGGCCTCGCGACTGGCACCGATGCACTGGGCAAGATCCTCCTGAGTCTGGGAGAACTCCACCAGGGTGCGGTTGGGATTGCGCTGCTGATGGTCCAGGATGAGCTGCGCCACCCGCTCCGGCACACTATGAAGGCTGAGGGTCTCCACCAGGGAAATGAGATTCCGGACCTTAGTGGCGAAGTGGCGGATGATGGCCTCCGCCACCGCGGGATTGCCCAGGGCAACACGCTTCAGGGCCGGAGCCGGAATCAACAGGCACTCCGTTTCACCCTTGGCTTCGGCACCGGAGGCGATGGGCCCTCCGTCGAAGGCCTGGACTTCACCCACGAAGCTGCCGGGATTCGTAATGTCCAGCACCTGCATCTTCCCGCGCCCGTCCGTCCGGAAGACCTTGAATGAGCCCTGAAGAACGACGAAGACACCCGGGATCTGCTCACCCAAGGTGAAGACCGGATCTCCGTCGGCGTAGCGACGCACCTCACAAAGGGCACTCAGCTCCTGCAATTCAGCCTGTGTAAGCCCCTCAAGAAAGCTGACCTTTCTCAGGTGTTCCACCGTCTGACCCATGGGTCGCCCTCCAGGTTCCATTCGAATTTTTACCACACTTCCCGGTCATCACCTTCCAAAAAGCCCCGCCAGGGCGGGGCTTTAATGGCATAAAGCGCTGAAAGCTACTTGACCCGCTCCATGTAGGTGCGGTCCACGGTATTCACTCGGATCTTCTGCCCGGATTCCATGTAGGGGGGAACGTTGACGATGACACCGTTCTCCATCTTGGCGGGCTTGTAGGAGCCCGTGGCATTGGCGTTCTTCATGACGGGCTCGGTCTCGACGATTTCAAGCACCACGCTGGGGGGCAGGGTGGCCGAGAGGGGGGTGCCATCGTTGAACTCGATCTCCAGCTGCATGTTGGGCTGAAGGAAGACGATGTCGTCGCCCAGAATCTCCTTGGAGAGTTCAGTCTGCTCGTAAGTCTCGTTGTTCATGAAGACCAGGTTGTCGCCGTCTTCATAGAGGTACTCCAGCATGTGCTGCTCGAGGCTGGCCCGCTCGATCTTGTCGGAGGAGCCGAAGCGGTTCTCGCGGTTGATGCCGTCCTTGAGGCGCTTCATCTTGGTGACCACCCGGGCAGGGAGGTTGCCGGGGGTCTGGTGCTCCACGCTGATGACTCGGCAGAGCTCACCTTCGTAGTTGATGATCATGCCGGCACGGAGCTGGGTCGCAAGGATGTTGGCCATGGTGTCCTCGGTTCAAACTGACAAAAGCCCCTGATGCTTCAGGGGCCTTTGAGGTGGTGGGCGTACCAGGGTTCGAACCTGGGACTTCTACCGTGTGAAGATAGCACTCTACCGCTGAGTTATACGCCCGCAGAAAGACTAGTCTAGCAGGTCTTCACGTGATGTCCAGGGCCGTTTTCAACCAAGGTTCTCTCCCGCCGATCGAGGAAGGCACCGATGGCTTCCAGATTGGCCACTTGCCCACGATTGCTGGCCCTGCTCCAGAGTCCCAGCATGTCCTCCGGACAGCCCATCAACTCGTAGATGGCCTCCACCGCAAGAGCTAGGGCCCTCAAGGTGAGGGGGGCATCCAGGGCATCCTTCAAGAGGGCAATGCGCCATCGGTCCTGGGCCCGCTCCCAGCCATAGCTTCCGGGCCGGGGCACCTTGCCCCGCGCTTCGGCGCAGGCCTCCCATAAAGCCGCCTGGAAGCCATGCATATCGCTGCCCGCCTGGGCCAGGAGTGCAGCACGGGATGGCGTTTCATCCGGAAGCCCCGCGGCCCAGGCCAGGATCGCCTCGGGGCTGAGGAATCCCAGGTCATGGCCTACGATCACATCCTCCCATCCAGAGCCCTTCGCCTCAGGGCTATGGCGTTGAAGGAGTTCCAACCAGTGATCACCGTTCATGGTTCACCTCGGGGTCAGGAAAGGAGGTGGAGGGCGAGCTGGGCGCCGACCCGGGCGCTGGTTTCCCCCCCCTCAAGGGTGGGTGCCAGCTCCATGAGGTCCGCCCCCACCCAGGGAGATGCCCACTGATGGGCCATGTAAAGCAGAGGAATGAGCTCCGAGACGGAGAGGCCTCCGACCACCGGTTCGGCCACCGCTGGGCAGCAGGAGGGGTCCAGGACATCCAGATCCAGGCTCAAATAGGCAGCCCCCTGCCCCACCCGGGCGATGTCCCCTTTCAACTGGGCAGCGAGGTGGGGGTCCCGGATGTCCCAGGGAGTCCAGAGCCTGAATCCGGCGTCCAGCAGGAAAGCGAGTTCGTCACTATCGAAGCGCGGCGCCCGCAGGCCGATCTGGACACAACGCTTCCCATCCAGCACCCCTTCCTCGAGGGCACGCCTCACCCAGGTGCCGTGATGGAAGGCCGTTCCCCAAGGATCGCCTTCAGCGGCGTCGGGATGGGCGTCGAAGTGGAGCAGCCCCAGGGGCCCATGGACCCGGGCCAGGGCCCGGAGCGCCCCCAGGGTCACGAGGTGGTCCCCCCCCAGCAACAGGGTGCGGGCCCCTAGGGCGGCCCAGGCACTCACCCATTGCGCCACGGCACCCAGGGCCTCCTCCGCCGAGAAGGGGCGCGTGGGGATATTGCCACCATCAACCCAGTCCACGGCGGACCATCCACGGGCACCTTCCTCCCGGCCCTGAAGACGCATGGGCATTGGCAGACGCCCCATTCCCAGGCTCGCGTTCCGCAACGCCCAGGGACCCATGCGAGCGCCGGGCCGGTGGATCACTCCGCCATCGAAGGGAGCCCCCAGCACCACGCCCGCGGCGGGGCTGGGCTCCGGGGCCAGGGGTAGCCCAAGAAAGGAGGTCACTCCAGAAAGGAAGGGCTGGAGGGGATTCTCAAGGCTCAATTCATATCTCCCAAGGAATGCCGGATGGCATCGAGCCAGGCGCCCTCGTCCGGGAAGTCGCCGGGGTTCAGCACGGGGCCAGGCCGCAGGAACACCCGCGTGGACCCAACCTGGGCCAGAGTCTTCAGGTGCGGCAGCAAGGCGGCATCGCCGACCCAGGGGTACCAGGGGTCAGGGCTCGCGAGGCGGACCGGAAGCAAGGGCACCCCCTTCCGAAATGCGGCACAGATGCCACCCCGATACAGGGGTGCCAGGCGAGAACCCCGGGTCGTGGTGCCCTCTGGGAAGAGCAACAGGGACTCCCGGACATCCATGGCCGACATGAGTCCCCGAAGGGCCACTGAACGGCTGGCAAGGCTCTCCCGACGAACGAAGCGCAGGCCATGGCGCCTCGCCAGGGATCCGATCAGGGGGTAGTCCCCCACTTCGGCCTTGGCCAGCACCTGGGCCGGACGCAGGCTCAACAATACGAGAGGGTCCAGCCAGCTGAGGTGGTTGGCGACCCAGATCGGGGCCTCCGTCGGGAGAGCGCCCTCGTGAATGACTTTGACATCCAGGATGTACAGCACTTCCCTGGCCCATCGGCTCAGATCATCCGGCGAAGGCTCCCGAAGAAGACTGCCCAGACCGCGACCCAAGGTGAGTCCCCACACGCGAGCCAGGCGCCACAGGGCTTCACTTTCGGGCACGGCCCCTTCGATGACTGGCAGAAGGGCACTCATGAGACCAGCCGAAGGCGGCTGTAGCGGGCCCGGATGCGCTCCATGTCCTCACGGTTGATCACGGACCAGAGCCGCTTGTCCCCCTTGCGATAGTAGTCGTCCACCTCGGCCACGACCCGGGCGCCCAGGGACTGATGGACGCTGCGGGCATCCGCGTTGTCCGGCTCCACCAGAAAGCGGCACTCCTCCATGCCTTCGGCCACCAACTTGGAGACCATGGCCCGGATCAGGAGGTAGTTGGCCCGCCCCTTCTGATAGTCGGGGTGCACCGCCAGGGTGGCGCAATAAGCCGTCTTTCCGCTGGGGAAGTTGAGGACGTAGCCGACCGGCCGCTCGCCATCGAGGGCAAGGAAGCACCACTCGGGATAGAGCTCGGTGCAGAGCCGGAGGTAGTGAGGGCAGAGTTCTCCCGTGGCATCCCCGCCCCAGACCTCGTGCTCCAGACGCCGCAGATGCCAGAAGTCGGAGGACTGAAGGGAACGGACCTGCAAACCGGGGCTTTGGATCTGGATCGGGCTCATGGGCCACCTCCTGGAAACCAGGGTGGCCTCGGCCTGTTACCAGGAAGTTAAAGCTCCGTCGTGATGCTGGATCATCAACGTAAAATGGGAGTTACACCAGACCATGAGCCGCGTAAAGCGCCGGGTAGCTCCGGGTCTCCACCGGGGCATCCTCAAGGCCAAGCTCCACCAGGGCCACTTGAATGGCATCGGCGCTACCCTCCAGCTCCAGGTAGGTCCCGAAGGGGGCCTCGTCGAGGCATGCAGCGAGTCCAGGCCTTTCCAGCAGCTCCCGTCGCTTTTCCATGGAAAGCACCGGGGCAAAACCCAGTTCCCGCAGGATGCCCTCCAAGGCCTGCCCGTCCCCGACCCCAGTCTCCAGTTCAGGCCGGATCTTCAGCTTGGCATCGGCCACCTTGGGGCCTTTCCAGGTCAGGCGGGTGGCTGAACCATAGCGCCGCAGCCGGAGGGCGCAACCCTTACCCAGCAGCTCCCCCTGGCGATCCCAGAGCACGCTCGTCTCGTCCTGAAAGGGCACCACGGATCGGAAGCCCAGGGCCAGGAGGCGGGTCCGGAGGGCCGAAAGGTCGGCGACAGGGACTTTCACTTCAGTTTCAAGCGGATGGGGCATGGCGGATCCTGGGGTTCTGATCGCATGATGAAAGGTATGGAGCACCCTTGATCCCTAAACGGTACCTCATTGCGACCCTTTTCATCGCAGCCATGCTCCTGATCATGGCGGTGGTGAGGGGGCCTGAGGCTGCGCGCACCGGGGGAAAGACTCCGGAGGTGGTGAACACCCCCCTCGGGCTGGACTCCTTTGAAAAGATCACGGAAATGAAGCTTCAGGAGGGTTGGGTCCCCCGCTTCCAGGGGGCCGTGGATCCCGACCAGTGGGAGGCCTGGCCCTTCGGCGGTGCCTTCGGGACCCCCTGGGAACCGGCTTCCGCCTACCTTGGCGACCAGGGCGTGGCCCTCAACGGCCCCAAGGGGCAGAGCGAGGTAGCCCTCTGGAAGGGCCTGGAATGGCGTCGCTACCGATTCGACGCGCCCATCGCCAGTGCCCGCCTGGATCCGGACAAGGGCACCCGGCTGCTGGTGACCCTGGTGCTGGGGGCAGATCGCTATCGGACCCAACTCCTGGAAGTGCCCGAAGGAAGGGTGATCTGGTCCGTTGAAAGCGGCCCCTGGAGCCGTTTCAGCTGGGATGGGGAGGCCGTGCTCCTGGGCAGGCTCCACCCCGATGGTGGACTGCTTCTGAGCTCCCTGCCCCTCGATGAAGAGCCGACGGAGCCCACCCTGGCCCCCTGGGACGAGAAAGGTCTCCCCCCGGCACCCAAGGGCATTGCCACCCGAGAAGATCAGCTCTGGGACGCAGGCCGGGACCTGGGCGGATTCCGCCTCATGACCCCCTGGGGCAAGGACGCTCACCTGTGGTTCCCACGCAAGGACCGACTCTGGATCTGCGCGGGAGAGCGTTGGTCCTCCTGGCGACTGGAAGATCATGTCTGGCGCCGCATGGATAGCGGAGAGGGGCGCCTGGGCGCTCTTCCGCCCCTGGCCATCACGCGGATCAGCAAGCCCAAGACCGGACCGGCCCTCCGATTCACGACCCCCCCGGCTGGCGGCGAATGGACGGAAGTGCTGGGGGATACCCAGGCCTGGCCGCCCTACGACCCGGCCTGGACATGGATGACCCTCGGGGGAGGTCTCACCGCCTGGGACACCCGCTGGGGCAAAGGCATGGAGGGATTGCCTCCGGAACGTCAGAGGGCTGCCCTGGAGCGGGCCTTCCGCTCGGACTGGCGCACCGCCTCCAATCTGCGAGCTTCGGTCCGCGGATGGCTCAAGGAAGGACCAGAAGTCGCCCTGAGGGAGCCCCAGGGGGTGGCTTGGGTCTGGACCGGTGACCGCTTGCTCCTGGTGCGCCTCCCCCCCCTGGAAAGGAGCCGCTGGATGCGGAAAAATCTGAAGTGGAAATGAAGGGAACCTGAGGGCATCGTTTTCAAGCGCGAGTTCTTGGTGGATTTCTGATAGCTTAAGCGCAGCATTCTCATCGCCACACGGCATCCCGAGGTTCCTATGCCACGTCTTCTCCTCGTGGACGACAATCCCAGCATCCACAAGATTGCCGAATCCCTCTTGGCCCAATCCCAGATCGAACTGGCCTGCGCCGAGAGCGGTCCTTTGGCCCTGGGGCTCGTCGAATCTTCAGCACCATTCGATGTGGCCTTGATTGATATCTCCATGGTCGGCATGGATGGATGGGAATTGTTGGACAAACTGCGTTCCACGCCAGCCACCGCCCGGCTGCCCATCGCCCTGATGGCTGGGGTCCTGGACACGGTGGATCCTGACCGTCTGGCGAAAGCCCCCATCCAGGGTTTCCTCAAGAAGCCCGTGGAGCTCCGGGATCTGGCTGACCGTATCCAGGTGCTCCTGGACACCCCCGTTCCAGAGCCCGCCCCTGAACCGATTCCGGAGCCGATTCCCGAACCGGCGCCGGAGAGCCCTGAGGTATCGCCCTTCGAGACCCTCCCCGCCGCCAGCCTCACGGAGCTCCAGGCGCGCCTGAACATGGAGGATGTCCTCGAGCTCACCGAAGAGGATCTCTACCCCGAGGAAGAGGCTCCGGAAGCCAGCCTCCCCGTCGAGGAGCCCCTGGAAGAAGAGCTTGACCTCGAAGAGCTGGACCTGGACAGCCTCAAGGACCTCAGTTCCCCCGAGGCCATTGAGGAGCCTGTTTCCTTCGATCCCCTGACCCTTCCGGAGCTTCCCCAAGGCAACGATGTCATCACCGTCGATGACCTGCCAGACCTTGAGGAGGAAGACGCAAGGATCACCCAGGAGACTCCGGTTTTCAGTCTCGCCCCAGAGGAGGAACTGATCCCCGAACCAGAGGAGGAACCGGAAGCGGCCCTTCAGGCGGAAGAGCCCGTGGCCATCCCTCTGACGGAGGAACCCGAGGCTGCTCCCCCGGTGGAGGCCCCCGCAGCTATCAGTGAAGCAACCCCCGTCGAGCCTGCACCGGTGTCTGTCCAGGAAAACCCCACGGCCCAGGCCATCCTCGCGGCCCTTCTGGCCGACCCCGCCCTGATGAGCACCCTGACCCAGGCGGTGGCGGCCCAGCTTTCGGAAAAGGTCCTGCGCGAAGTCGCATGGGAGATCATGCCGGAGATCGCTGAACGCCAGAAACTCCTCTAGGACGGAATGGACATGATCACTGGATACAATACCGATGTCCGTCATGGAAGCCGGGTCTACCATGTCCAGACCGAGGACAAGGGACTGGCCAACCCCCGCATCGAGACCCTGATCTACGTCGGGGGCGAGATCCTGGACAGCTACCGCAGCTCCTATGAGGATCTGGCATCCACACCGCCGATTTCCGAGGCCGCCATCCAGGTCCGCATGGATGAGCAGCACAAGACCATTATCAAAGACATCAAGAACGGCAAGTACGACACCACCCCATCGGACCTCGAGTCAGAGGAAAGGCGTGTATTCAACGACCGCCCTCTGGACCAGGCCATCCTGGAATACCTCCAGCACGAAGGGGATGTCGACACCCTGGAACTGGTCCTGGATACTCCTATGCGTCCCACCTTTGGAACGCTCTTCCAGGTCAAGCTCCGGGCCCGCCTGTGCGTCAGCCAGAACCCGGTTCCGGACGCGGAAGTGTCCGTGCGACTCGTCTCCAGCCTCAAAAAGGCCACCAATCTCCTGGTGGGACGGACAGATGCAGAAGGCGTCTTCATCGGCCAGGTGGAGTTGCCCATGAGTCAGCCCGGCCATTGCGCGGTGGCCATCACCTGCGTAAGCCCCGTGGGTACGGACGAACTGCGGTCCCTCATCTCTGCGGCCTGAGCGATGGCCTCCGTTCGATTGAACCGGGCGCTGCTGGGCTTTCTTTCTGGTGCGGCCCTGTGTGCGCAGAGCACCGGCCCCACGACCGCCGACCTGCGCGGCAGTCTACGGGGGATCCAGCCCTCATCTTTGACCGAGATCCGACTCCGATCCAAGACCCATAGCACCCGGTGGATGCTGCGGCCAGATCCCCGGGGAGTCTTCACCTTCCACCTCCTTCCCCCAGGCGCTTACGAACTGGAGGTTTGGAGCGAGGGAGGCGTACACCTGCGTTTGCCGGATCTCCAACTCCACGCTGGCACCACCCATGAAATTACCCTGGTGGCCCCGCCGCCCGCCCAGGCCCAGGTGGGAGTAGAGGATTCCCTGGAATCCTCTGGAGAAACCCGCACCCAGGCGGCCTGGGTGGTCGATTCCCAACTCATGGCAGCTTTGCCCATCAATCGCCGGAACTATGCCGACCTCAGCCTGGTGACCCCCTTGGCGGCCACGGGGCGGGGCCCCATCAATGCCGGCGCCCCGGACTCCGGACTGAGCTTCGCTGGGGCCGGCCCCCGGCAGAACAATTTCATGGTGGATGGGCTGGACAACAACGACCTGGGAAACGGCAACAGTCGACTCCTGATGAGCCAGGAGGCCATCCAGGAGTTCCAGGTCATCACCAACGGCTATGCCGCCGAATTCGGCCGGGCCACGGGCGGGGTGGTCAACGCGGTGACCAAAAGCGGGAGCAACCGGACCGAAGGCAACCTGTTCTACTACCTCCGTCCGGGTACCCTCGATGCCAAATCCCCCTTGGCGGAAGGCCGTTCCCACTTCCAGATGCAGCAGTACGGAGGCTCAGTCTCCGGCCCCATCGTGAAGGACCGCCTTTTTTATTACGCCTGTGCTGAACGCCTGGTTCGCTCAGACGAGAACCAGATCGTCATCGATCCCTCGGCGGCGGCCATCATCGGGAACAGCGGGTTCAATCTGGCCACGGGAGCCCAGGCTGTCTCGGAAACAGCATTCTCCATCCTCACCAAGCTGGACTATCTGGAAAGCCCTGAGAGCCGATGGGGTCTGCGCCTTTTGCACAGCAGTCAGCACAGCGATGATCTCATCCCCTGGGGAGGACTGAAGGCCCGCAGTGTCGGGGGACATCAGGATCTCCGGGATACGGCGCTGACCCTCACCCGGCAGTGGATCCCCAGCGCCAGTCTTATCCGGGAAAGCAAGCTCATGTACACCACCCGGAGCAACCGTCTCCGGGCCCTGGATGATGACCGGACGGTCCAAGTGGATATCCAGGGGGTCGCCAGCTTCGGCACCCAGCGACTGACCCCCCAATCCACGCATACCACCTACCTTCAGCTCGCGGATTCCACCACATGGATCATGGGGGAACACACCTTCAAGGCCGGAGTCGACTGGCTCAACACCCATAACCGCGGTTCCGTGGAAAACAACTACGCCGGGTACTACCTCTTCCAGGCGTTACCCAGCGCAGGCCTCACCAGCCTCGCCGCGTATTACTACGGTTTCCCGGTGGCCTTCGTCCAGTCCTTCGGCGACCCCTCCACCAGTTTCAGCACGGACTATCAGAGTGCCTTCCTACAGGACGAGTGGCGCCCCCGCCAGGAACTCCTGCTCCGCTTCGGCCTCCGCTATGACCGGGAGCGCATCCCCACCTTCGAGGACACTTCCGATTACCGGGCCCTTGGGGGTGCCAGTCAAACCCGTCTGCCGGACGGGGATATCGCCTATTCCGATCTGTTCAAGGCTCAACGGGACTGGACCTCGGCCCGCTGGTCTCCCCGTTTCTCCTTCAGCTGGCAGGCAAGCCCGGCCTGGCGCGCCTTCGGCGGCTTTGGCACCTTCATGGGCCAGACCAACCTGAGCCCCATATTCGGCATGAGGGCAACCAATGGTGCCCATGGCTATGGCATCATCCTGACGGCCCTCGACGCCAGCCCCCTGGACCCCACGAGCATCGGAATGAACCCCGCCATGGCCTGGGCCTTGGCCAACCACCGATTTGCCAGTGACCCTGGGATCTTCCCCATCACCCTGGTCATCCCCGGCTCTCACGAGGCCCCGGTGAGCCACCAGCAGAACCTGGGGCTGGAATGGAAGGCCAGCCCGGGTCTGACCTTGACCCTGGATCTCCTGCGATCCAGGGGCAGCCATCTGCTGAACATGCGGGACGTGAATGCCTATGTCCCCTACGAGGGATGGTTCCGCCGTGTCGACACCCGGTATTCCAGCATCTACCGGGTGGACGATTCCGGTGCCAGCCGATACTCGGCCCAGAGCATTACCCTTGACTGGCGTCCCTCCGGGAAACTCCGCTTCCAGGGCTCTTACTGCCACAGCAAGGCTGAAGACAACTACTCGGATTGGACTGGTTCGCTCCCTCCCCAGAATTCCTTCGATCCCTCCACCGAATGGGGCCCGAGCTCCCAGGACCAACGGCACAGGGTGCTCCTGAGCGCCCTGATGACCAGCGGAGATTCCGGCCCTTCCTGGCGGAACAGCTGGACACTGGGCCTGCAAGCCACCATGGGCAGCGGGCGGCCCTATACGAAGCTCGCCGGTGTGGACCTCAACTACAACGGGGATGGCTCTTCGGATCGCCCGGAGGGGGTGGGCCGCAATTCGGAGAATCTCCCATGGACCCGACGCATTGACCTGAGATTGTCCAAGGCCTTCGCCTGGGCCACCCTACGGGGGGAAGCCTCGCTGGATGTCTTCAACCTCTTCAATCACGCCAATGTGACGGAAGTGCAGAATGTCCTGGACGCCCAGACCCCTGCCTACGGCACCCCCATCGGCTATGAAGCCATGCGGCAACTGCAGGTGGGCCTACGCCTGAAATACTAATAATTTATACCAAACTACCCTCTCGGCTTTTGCCGCTCATAGGGGCAGGTGCATCGCTGCAAAGCGCTCCGGGTTCAGGATACCCCGTTGCCGCATGTCCGATTCGGCGCCTGCCAGGAGCTCTCTGCCAGGCTCTCCCTGGAGACGAGCCCGACAATAGCGTGCGATGACTGCATGCAGGAGCATGTCACAGGCTTCAAAGGCCACTTCGGCCTGGAGGAGGAAGCCCTGGGCCTCCCCGTTCCGTTGCTGAACCAGGGCGCCGAGGGCCCTCAAACGCAGGGCCAGGGCATGTCCGTAGGGCGTGCCTTCCTGTTCGATGGCCCGGATGTCAGCCTTGGCCCGTTTCCATTGTCCGTGGGACAGATTTTTCTTCGAGGCCAGTGCCAACCCGAAAATACTGCGGGCGCGCAACTCCCAGCAAGTGATGGCAATGGCCTGGACTCGCAGCAGCATGGACCGTTTCAGATCGTTCCAGGAGGCATCCAGGTAGTCCAGGGCCTCCTGATGGGCACCGGCGTAGAGTTCAATACTCACCCTGGAGACGAATTCATTATAGTGCTGGGCATGGAAGGCCAGGTTGGACCAGAAGGCCATGGAGTCCTGAAGGTCGGCCCGGGCACGGTCGGGATCGTCCTGGGCCAGGTGCAACAGATAGGCATATCCCGTCTTCAGATTGGTGAGGGCCAGCAGATCGCCCTGCCCCTTGGCCACCTGTAGGAGTTCCGGGAGTCGCCGGGCCACCTCCGGCAGATCCCCCATGACGCTGTAACCCACCAAAGCCTGGAACTGGGCGATGTGAATCTCGTAATCCAGGCCCGAACAGTGATCCTTGAGGAGGTGTTCTGCCTTGTCCAGGAGTTCGGCTCCGGCCCTCCAGCGGCCCTGCATGATGGCGGCGATGCCCGCGCCGATCAGGGCCCTTCCCATGGGGTTCGGATGCCCCATCCGTTCCGCAAGGGAGAGGGCCTGGGCCAGCGCGCGCCCGGTCTCCTCCTCGGATCGCAGGCCACCATGGGCCAGAAAGACCGCCTCATGAGCCAAAGCCCGAACTAAGCGAAAGGGTTCCCCTGCCTGCAAGGTCAGGAGGAGCTGGCGTGCCTGGAAGCCAGCTCCCCGGATGGGATCCACAGGGCCGAAACCCATGGCAGCGGCCCAGAGGACGTCGATGCGGTCGAGGCGTTCATCCGGGATCTCCTCCTTGGCCGTCACCCGGAAGGAAAGGCCCCGGAACCTCAGCCGAATCCGCCAATACAGCACCGAAAGCAGTGCCCGCAGGGGTGTGCGGGGAAGATTGGCCCCTGCGTGGGGTAGCAGGCTGGCCAGGATGGCCACCCCTCGGTCCATGTGGCCGCTCTTCATGAATTCTTCGGAAGCGCGCCGCTTGAGGAACAGGGACTCAGGGCCTTTGGCATCCGGGAGGAGGCGAAGATAGGCCTCGGCGGCCTCCGCACTCCGTCCGGCATTGCAGAGAACCCCCGCATAGCGCAGGGCCAGATCGCGATGGTCCCGATAGGGCTCCGGGAGCAGTTCCAGGGCCTGACCAAGCAGGGTCGCGGCCTGATCGAAGGCAAGGGAAGCTTCGGCCTGTTCCCCGGCAATCCGGAAATAGCGGGCTGCCTTTCCGCGGGCACCACCAGCCTTGAAGTGCGAAGCCAGCAGAACAGTGTCCGTCTCCCCCCGCCCTTCCATGGCCTCGGCCAGATGGAGATTCACCTGGACAGCACGTTCCGCGTCCATCCCCCCGACCACCGTTTTCCGGACGCGCTCATGGTAGGGCTCGAGGACCTTCTCTTCATGGGCCCCCCTCACCCGGATGAGCCTGAAAGCCCTCAACTGGGAGAAGCCATGGTAGCCACCGCCATGGCGCCCCATGGCTTCCCGGGCCAGGGCCCAGGAGACGGGGCACCCTGCCATCGAAACCGTTTCCAGGAGTTCCCGGGCATCCTCCGGCAGGGCACGGATACGATCCTGGATATAGCAATCCAACCCAGTCTCAGGACCAGAGAGGAGGCCCCGCCCACCTCCGAAAAAGTAGGCCAGCTCCCGGATGAAGAAGGGGTTCCCGCCGGACTCCCGGGCGATCCGTTCCGCCATCAGCTCCCGTCCCTCCCCGGGGCCACCCAGGAATTCGAGGGCGAAAGCGCGGGAATCGGACAGGCTCAGACGGTGGAGTTCAACCTCGGTAACAGCCCCGAAGACCTCCGTCTGGGAGGAACAGAGCTGACGAAGAATGGGCGAAGTCTGGAGTTCATCACTCCTGAAGGTGAGGACCAGCATCAGCCCCGGGGCCTCTGGGAGACGAAAAAGTTCCGCCAGTAGGGCTGCGCTATCCAGATCCCCCCAATGGAGATCTTCAATGATCATGACCAGAGGGTAGAGCTTGGCGAGGCGCGCCAGCAGTTCCCGGAAGGCCGAGAAGGCCCTTCTCCTCAGCTCAACGGCATCCGGGAGAGCCGTCAAGGCCGGCAGTTCCGCCAGACCTGGAATCTGACCCAGCACCGGAAAAAGTCGGACCAGAGCCTGCATGTGCCGGGGGAGGAGGGCCTTGCAGGTCAGGGGAGGAAGGACCTTGAGTCGCGCACTGAGAGCGTCCACCAGGCTGTCCAGAGCCTTGAACGGCACCGTTTCCTGCTCGTAACAGCGGCCGGAGAGGGTCTGTACCCGAGGCTCCCGCCGCCCCACCTCCTTCAGGAATCTCCGGATGAGCGCACTTTTCCCGGATCCGGATTCTCCGTGCAGCCAGACCGTACGGAAAGTGCCTTCCTGAAGGCGCTGGAATTCGCGAAGCAAGAGCCCCAGCTCCTTCTCGCGCCCAGGGACCTCCCGGACCGGAAGGTGCCGAGCCATCGGGTTGGCCCCAGGAGCCATGGAATCATCGAGCCTGGCGAGGATGTCCTGGGCGGAGGGCCGAAGCATGGGATCCCGCTCCAGCAACGCCATGCAGAGCCCCTCCAGATCCTCCGGAAGGCCCTCCACAAGCAGGGATGGAGGACAGGGATCCATCTCGGCCTTCGCCCTGACAATGTCCAGGTAGTTGCCAATATAGGGAGGTTGCCCCGTCAGGACCTGATAGAGCATGATCCCCAGGCTGTACCAGTCGCTGGCCGGGGAGCATTCGGCTCCTGCGAGCAGTTCCGGAGCAATGAAGGCCGGAGTACCGGCGGGACCGCCGGTCTCCTGGTTTTCGGCCACCAGTTGAGTCGCCAGGCCGAAGTCCAGGATCACCACCCGCCCGAGGGGGCTGATAAGCACATTGCTCGGTTTCAAATCCCGGTGAACGATGCCGGCCTCATGGAGGGCAGCAAGACCGTGGACCAGATCCACCAGAGCCTTGCGGATGATGCCGAAGTCCCTGGGGGGAGAACAGGGGTAGGTCGTGAGCACAAGGGGGGCGCCTCCGGCGAAGGAAGCCCTCTCGGGTACATCATCCGAAGGCAGGGGATGGAGGGTCGCTTGCGAGCGGATAGAGGTCTCGGTACATCCTTCCGGATGCCGGGTGGGACCGGAGTCCACAACCTCGGCACAGTCCCCCCGCAGGGCCAAAAAAAAGTCTTTGCCCTCCACCAGCTCCATCGTAAAAAACCAGCGATCTTCTTCGGTCCACAGTTCATGCAAGGTCGCGAGATTGGGGTGGCTGACGTCAGCCAGGGACCGGAATTCCTGCTTGAGCCGAAGGAGGTCCGCCGCCTTGAATGCATGGGGAACCTTCAAGGCAATGGAGACTTTACGCTCGCCATCGAAGGCCTCGTAGACCTTGCCAAACGAGCCCGACCCGAGACACCTTCGCAGGGTGAAACGCTCCGTTCCCCAAAAATTTTCCGTGGCGACCATTTGCCTAGTATCCCGGGCTTCCACCAGGATTCAACCCTGGAGATGGGGGAGAATTGAGGCCAATTCGAGAACAGCCCCGAAGGTTCCGTGGAGTTCAGCCAGAACTACCCGATGGATCTCGTCAGGAGACATCACTTTCCCCTCGGCATCCTCCAACTCGAAGGACACAACGGCATCCCGCACCAGGAGCACCTTGAAGCCCAGGTCCGCAGCCATACGCACCGTTGAAGAGACATGGTGAGCCGCGGAAAAGCCCACGATCACAAGGCGATCCAGGCCTCGGTGCCTCAGGAACTGCTCCAGTTCGGTACCGGAAAAGGCGCAGTAGACCGAAGCCCCCAGCACAGCCTCCCCCGTGAGTGGTTCAAATCCAGACTTGAAGGCATGTCCAGGCTCGGCGGGATGGAGGGGGGAATGGGGGTCTGGGGAATCCTGCCGGACATGGATCACCGGCCGCCCGGAGCGGCGGAAGGCCGCGAGGAGCTCCTGGATCCGCGATTCAGCCTCCGGGTGGTTGCGGGAACCCCAGTGAGGCTCATCCCAGGCCTTCTGGAGGTTCAGGAGCAGCAGGGCAGTAGAGAGAGGTAGCATGGGGATGTTTTACCCCATCAGCGACAAGGAGGCCAAGGATGTTTCCCGGACACAGAACCCTCGCGGCCCTCTTCCTCCTGGCTGCGGTGGCCTGCACGACCGACTCCCCAGAGGAGCAGGTGAAGCAGGCTTTTGCCGCCTGCGTTCAGGATCTGGAAAAGGGCGATGGGACATCAGCCCTGGAAAAACTGAGCCCCGGCTTCGAAGGCCCTGACGGTATGGACCGGGGCGCAGCCAGCCTGTTCCTTCGAGCCATCCTGAAACAGGGCCGCCTCGGCATCACCGTGCTCCACAGCCGGGTCAAGGCCCACCCCCAGGAGGCAACACAAGAGATCTCGGTGGTAGTAACCCAGCGCGGCGGGCAGTCCCTGCTTCCCGACGAAAGCTCCCGGCAGGACTTTCTGATCACCTGGGAGCGCCGCAAGGGGGTCTGGCGGGTCAAGGCCCTTCGGCCAGTGCGATAGTCAGACCCTGGGCGGCTTCATGCCGAAATGCGCCCAACCCTCCCTGGTAGGCCCGTAAAGATCAGGAAGCGGAAGACCGGCCTGACGCATGAGCACGGTCATCTGCCCGCGGTGGTGGGTCTGATGGGTGATGAGCACCAGCAGGGAGAGGCCCCTCGCCCAGGCCTCACCGTACATATCGTCCTTCTTGTCCAGATCAGCGTCAGACCACCCTCCGAGGCATTCCACCAGGGAAAGGCTCGCCCGGGAATAAGCCTGACGGATTTCCTCCATGGTGGCGGGAGGATCACAGATGAAGCCCCCCTGGATAAGGTCAGCGCCATCCACGTGCAGCCCCATCCGCCCCGGCATCTCGACGAGGCACTCGACGAGATGCCAGGCCAGGCGGCGCAGATCCCGGTAATCCAGGGCCACAGCCTGGGACATCGCCCCGTCGGGTATGCCCTGGAATAGGGTCAGGCACCCCCGGGACTCCTGGTCCCAGCAGGATAGAAAGTCCTCGATACGGCGAAACATGGGACCTCCTGCGAATGGAGTCCCATCATACGCTAAGCTACGGAAACAGGGGGGCCCGGTGACACAGGGAGAGATGGAAAACGGAACGAGCCGCACGGGCCTCTGGACCCGGTCCTCCGGACGCTTGACGGTGGAACTCCGGGCACAACGGATAGGCCGGGACCTCCTGGTGCAGATCACGGGCGGTGAGGCTCACATCGGGGCGGTGGGGGCGGGATGCCCCCTGGGAGTCCGGGCCAGCGCCTCGGTCATCGCCCTGCCGGAGCACCGGGACGATCGCATGGCCCACAAGGCGGCTGAGCGCATCTCCGCCACCTTCGGCTGCAATTGTGCGGTGGTGGCCGGAGTCCATTTCGACGACATCACACCGGAGGAGATCGGGGAGACCATGAGGCTTTTCGAAGAGGTGCTGAAAGCCTTCCTGGAGGCCGGGGCATAGACCTCGGCTCAAGCTCGGGCAGCAACCGCGACCATACCTTTTCCGTGTGCTTCGTGTGTTCCGTGGTTCTTTCTTTGTTCAACCACGGATCACACGAAACACACGGACCAAGCACAGCCCGAATAGGTTTCTACAGGCAGGCCTTGGCAGTCTTCACCAGGTTCTCGGCGGTGAGGCCGAACTGCTCGTAGAGGATCTCCGCAGGGGCGCTGGCGCCGAAGTGGTCCAGGCCGATGTTGGCACCCTCCAGGCCGGTGTATCGCTGCCAGCCGGTGGTGACACCCGCCTCGATGGAGACCCTGGCCGTCACAGCCTTGGGCAGCACCTGCTCGCGGTAGGCCTTGTCCTGGGCCTCGAAGAGCTCCCAGCAGGGCATGGACACCACGCGGGTGGGAATGCCCTCGGCCTCCAGGGCCTTGCGGGCCTCAAGGGCGATGTGGACCTCGGAACCGGAGCCCATGAGGATGACCTTGGGGGCGGCACTGGCCTCCTCCAGGATGTAGGCACCCTTGGTGGCGCCCTTGGCCTTCTCGGGGTCCAGCACCGGCAGCTTCTGGCGGGTGAGGGCCAGGGCGGTGGGGGTCTTGGTACTGGCGGCGGCGATCTTCCAGGCCTCGGCGGTCTCATTGGCATCCGCGGGGCGGAAGACCTGGAGGCCAGGGATCAGGCGCAGGGCCATGACGTGCTCAATGGGCTGGTGGGTGGGGCCGTCCTCGCCCACGCCGATGGAGTCGTGCGTCCAGACGTAGGTGACGGGCAGGCCCATCAGAGCCGCCAGGCGCACGCTGGGGCGCATGTAGTCCGCGAACACGAGGAAGGTGGCACCGAAGACCTTGAGGCCGCCGTGGAGGGCCATGCCGTTCATGACGGCGCCCATGGCGTGTTCACGGATGCCGAAATGGAAATTCCGGCCGCTGGTCTTGGGGGTGAAGTCCCCGCCATCCTTGAGGTTGGTGTTGTTGGAAGGGGCCAGATCAGCGCTGCCGCCCACCAGGTTGGGGAGCTTGGCGGCGATGGCATTGAGGACCTTGCCGCTGGCTTCGCGGGTGGCGGCCTTCTCGGTGACGGCGAAGGAGGGCACAGCGCCTTCCCAACCCGCGGGGAGCTCGCCCTTGAGGAAGCTCTCGCACTCGGCGGCCAGCTCGGGGAAGGCCGTGCGATAGGCCTCGAAGCGTCCCTTCCACTCGGCCTCGAGCTTCTGACCCCGGTCCTGGCAGTTCCGCCAATGGCTCAGGGCCTCGGCGGGCACAGCGAAGTGGGCCTCGGGGTCCACACCCAGGATCTGCTTGGTGGCCCGAATTTCCTCCTCACCCAGGGGGGCCCCGTGGGCATTATGGGAGTTTTGCTTGGTGGGGGCGGGCCACCCGATAATGGTCTTGCACTCGATGAGGGTGGGCTTGCCACAGGGCTCCTGGGCTTTCTTGTAGGCCCGGTGGAGGGCCGTCAGATCCTCGCCGTCCTCAACCTTCAGGTAGCGCCAGCCCATGGCCTCGAAGCGGCCCTGGATGTCCTCGCTGAAGGTCAGATCCGTGTGCCCCTCGATGGTGATGGTGTTGCTGTCGTAGAGCACGACCAGCTTCTCCAGGCCCAGGTGGCCCGCCAGGCTGGCGGCCTCGTAGCTGATGCCCTCCATGAGGCAGCCGTCGCCCACGAAGGAGAAGGTGCGGTGGTTCACCACCTGGTGGCCGGGGCGATTGAAACGGTCAGCCATCCAGCGCTCGGCGATGGCCATGCCCACAGCGTTGGCAATGCCCTGGCCCAGGGGACCCGTCGTGGTCTCGACGCCGACGGTGTGGCCGAATTCGGGGTGGCCCGGGGTCTTGGAGCCCCACTGCCGGAAGTTCTTGAGGTCCTCCAGCTCCAGGCCATAGCCCGAGAGATGGAGCAGGCTGTAGATCAGCATGGAGGCATGGCCGCAGGAGAGCACGAAGCGGTCCCGGTCCGCCCACAGAGGGTTGACGGGGTTGTGCTTCAGGAACTGAGTCCACAGCACGTACGCGGCAGGGGCCTGGGCCATGGGAGCACCGGGGTGGCCGCTGTTGGCCTTCTGGATGGCGTCCATGGACAGGCAGCGGATGGAATCGACACAGAGCTTGTCGATGTTGGTGGCGGAAAAAGTCATGGCGAGGCCCCTCAAGCGAACCGCCCATTTTCCCATGGAGGGGATAGAAGTCCATACGAGAGATCGGCCATCATCCATCCAAAGAACTGGTCGTGGTACACGCAGAGCGCCTTCCTACGACACTTCGGGATGAAGAGCACGTGATACTCACACTCCCGTCTTGAGTGGCTTAGACTTTCTGCAGAGTCCATCGTGGTTCTCCTTTTCGTGTGCTTGGCGGCTCACGAAGGAATTCACCGATGGACTTCTGTATATGTCAAACACCTACTATTCCTCCGGCAGAGCCGGGGGGTTCCCCAAAAGTTGATAAAACAACTCCACAGGAATCAATAATTACCAGGTTCGGCGCGGAGTCAAATCGAGATGTTGCATTACTGCCGAATGGAACCGGGCAATTTCGGAGACGACCTGAATCCTTGGCTCTGGTCCAGACTGGCCCCGGAATTAATGGCTGAACAGGATCCACGCCAATTTATCGCCATTGGAACCATCCTCGGCCACAGCCTCCCCAAGGATTCCGAAAAGTACATCTTCGGCGCCGGGTGTGGCTATGGCCGCATCCCACGCCTGGATTCGAGCTACAGGTTCTATGGCGTCCGAGGCCCCCTCACTGCCGCTAGGCTGAAACTCCCCCCCAGCATGGCCATCGGTGACCCAGCGGTCCTGCTAAGGCAAGTAGCCCTCGCCACCCCCACCAAGCGCTACAAGGTTTCCTTCATGCCCCACCACCGGAGCATGGATTGCGCGGATTGGGCAGCCTTGTGCCAAAACACATCCATCCACCTCATCGACCCCTGCGGATCGGTTGAAACAACCCTTGCCGCCATCCAGGAGAGTGAACTGGTGTTGGCGGAGGCCATGCATGGGGCCATCGTCGCAGACGCCTTGCGGGTGCCATGGATACCCATCCGCCTGTACAGCCACATCCTGAAGTTCAAGTGGATGGACTGGGCACGTTCGCTCGATCTGGAGGCCCCCCTGATCGACATCCCTCCCATATTCCAGACCCCCCTGACTGGGAAGAAACTGATCCGGAATTCCATAAAAAGGGCCTTTGGAGAGATGCGATTGGGCAAAGAGAAGTGGCGCCGACTTCAGCTGGGCCTCAGCAGCGAGGGCACCATCGACAGTACCTTGCGTGCCTTGGAAGCCCTCGCGGTGACGCACCACCCCCTCCTGAGCTCAGACCTCGCCATCCAATCCTGCGAAGAAAGGCTCCAGGAACGCCTGTACGCCCTCCGCAGGGATTGGAACAAACTCCGCTAACATGGCTTGGAGTCCACACCACCAGCTTCACAGGTGACCATGTCTTCCCGTATCTCTGCACAGCGAATCCTGATCGTCCAGTTGCGCCAAGTGGGTGACGTGCTGCTCACCACGCCCGCACTGAAGGCTCTCCGGGACTTCTACCCCAAGGCCCAGATCGACTACCTGACGGAGCCAGGTCCGGCCGGCATTCTGCAGAACAATCCTCACCTGAACACGGTGATCATCCGCAAGCGGAAGGCCACCCTGCGAGAAGACCTTGCCCTGATCGGAAACCTGCGCCGCCAGCATTACGACCTGATCCTCGACTTCATGAGCAATCCTCGCAGTGCCATCCTGACCCGGCTCGCGGGGGCTCCGTGCCGCGTAGCCCGGAACAGGTTCGGACGGAACTTCTACTACACCCACACCCCCAGAGTGGAATCCAACCATCTGGCCTATTCTCCGACCCACAAGCTGGCTCTCCTGGAGGCGGTTGGCATTCCGGCCCCCCTCTCGCCACCGGTGATCCGGGTGCCCGAGGAGGCCCAACGGAAAATCCAGGACTTCCGGATAGAGGCTGGATGGGATCCGACCGCCTTGGTCGTGACCATGGATGCCACCAGCCGCATACCGCACAAGAAGTGGCCCGGCGAGCGGTTCGTGGAAGTGGCGGATTGGCTCAAGGAACAGCACAATTGTCAGGTCATCTTCATCTGGGGCCCTGGCGAACGCGAAGAGGTCCAGGCGCTGATCGCGAGTGCCCGCCATCCCCACATCCTGGCATGCCCCACCAACCTGATGGAACTGGCGGCCCTCATCGAGCAGAGCCACCTGCATATCGGCAACTGCTCGGGACCCCGACACATCGCCGTTGCCGTAGGCACCCCTTCCATGACGGTCATGGGCCCCACCTTCCCCGCCAATTGGACCTACCCCTCCCCTGCCCACCTTGCTGTGCAGGGAGAGGCAAGCTGCCCCGATTGCCAGGCGGGCACCTGCATCCTCCACCGAGACATCAGGCTTGTCAGCGTGGAGGACGTCCAGAAGGCCCTGGATGGGATGTTCCGGGATGGGGTTATCGGCTAGTGTGGTGGGCCGAAATTACTGGATCCTGTTCCAAGACGGGCCGCCAGACCTAGGAGCCCAGCAGTTCCGAGACCACCGCCGCCACCCGTTCCGGCTCCAGAAGCCTCAAACAGGACAGGTGGTCGCACTTCCGATTGCGACATGGGGAGCAGTCAATCCCCGTCCGGACGATCCGGAATGGCGTTTTCCGCCAGGGCTCGTTCAGCACCGGGTCCGAAGGGCCATAGATGGCCAGGGCCGGGGTGTGCACCAGGGAGGCGATATGGAGGGGACCGGTGTCGCCGCCGATGTAGATACGGGCCTGCTCAAGGACAGCCGCCATCTCCTTCATGGAGGTCAGGGGCAGGACATGGACCGGATGCTTGGCGGCCTTCACCAGGCGTTCCACCATCTCCTCCTCGCCGGGGCCCCAGCCGATGACCGCCGGGACGCCGAAGCGCTCCCATACCAGATCTGCCACCCGCCCGAAGGATTCCGCAGGCCAGCGTTTGTAGGCCCCCACCTTGCTGGTACCCGGGTAGAGGAAGGCATAGCCCTTGGGCACCAGCCCATGCTCCGCCAGGAAGCCCAGGGCCATAGAGCGGTCCCCTTCCCCGATGGGGAGGGTCGGCTCTGGCTCGGCCACCGCAGGGTCAAAATAACGGGGCAGCAGGAAATTGCGGTCGTAGCGGGAGAGCCTACCCGCCACCAGGGGCACCCGTTCCGTCAGGAAGATATGGGCCCCTTCCTTGGCGATCCCCTTGGGATAGCCGACCCGCCGGGGGCTCCGGGTCAGGAAGGCCAGGAAACCGCTCTTGGCCACCCCATGGAAGTCCACCACCAGATCATAGCCTTCAGCCTTCAGTTCGCGACCGAAGGCCAGCATGGCCCGGAATCGCGCCAGCCCCTTGAGCTTGTTCCATGCGCGACGGGGGGCGATCCTGAGACCGTCGATGCCTTCGAGACCCGTGATGATCTCGGCGCAGCGGTCCTCCACCAGCCAGTGGATGGTCGCTTGCGGGTAGAGGCTCCGCAGGGCCAGGACCGACGGCACGGTGCGCACCACGTCCCCGATCGCCGAAAGGCGGATCACCAGGATCTTCTTGGGCATGGACATTCCCGGTTCAGTAGGGCTTGTAGGACTTTTCTTCCACGAGCTCCGAACCCAGCAGCTCGTTGATCTGGCGTTTCACGGCGGCCCGCTTGTCGTTCTCGTGGTAGACGGCCCGGGCCAGTTCTACGAAGCGGGCTCCGAAATCCTTACGGCGCTCCCAGTCGCGGATCTCGTCCTCGATCTCCCAAAGCCCCTCGTTCACGACCTTCAGGTCCGCCTCCAGTTGGGCGAGCCCGGCCTGGGCCTCCCGGGCCTGGTTGCGCAGGGGAGCCAGGGCCTCCATCTCCTTGCGGACATTGGCCACCTTGGCGGGGTCATCGATGCGCTCGGTCTTGATCACAAGGATCGTGTACTTGTCGATCAGTTCGCCCCAGGAGACGGGAGTGAGGACGGCCATGGATACCCTTCCGAAATGAAGTCCCAGGATACCTCGTCCCCCAGGGCCGGGCTAGGGCCGCCCGGATCCCTTCTTGAAAATTGAATTTTGCACAATACAATTAGATGCGGGACCCACTTCCAACAAAGGAAACCCCATGGGCGCACCCCTCTACGACATCCACGTAACTACGATCAGCGGCGAGGAACGGTCCCTGGCCGACTACGCCGACAAGGTCCTCCTGATCGTCAACACCGCCAGCAAGTGCGGGTTCACCCCTCAGTACGAAGGCCTGGAGCAGCTCTACCGCTGCTACCGGGACCGTGGTTTCGAGGTACTGGGTTTCCCCTGCAACCAGTTCGGCGGCCAGGAGCCCGGAACGGAATCCGAGATCCAGGCCTTCTGCCAACTCAATTACCAGGTGGATTTCCCCCTCTTCGCCAAGCTTGAGGTCAATGGTGAAAATGCCCATCCCCTCTATCGTTTCCTCAAAGGGGAGGCCCGGGGCCTGCTGGGCAGCGAAGCCATCAAGTGGAACTTCACCAAGTTCCTGGTGAATCGCCAAGGCGAGGTGGTGAAACGCTTCGCCCCCGCAACCCTCCCCTCCAAGCTCGCCACCGAAATCGAGGCCATCCTGTGAGCTCCGATGGCATGCGCCTGGACGAACAGCTCTGCTTCGCCCTCTACGCCGCTTCCCGGGCCATGACCCAGGCCTACCAGCCCTTCCTGGCCCCCCTGCGCCTGACCTATCCCCAGTACGTGGTCATGCTGGTGTTATGGGAGGGCGATGGCCTCACCGTGAGCGAGATCGGCGAGCGCCTCAGGCTGGACTCGGGAACCCTGACGCCCCTGCTCAAGCGCCTGGAGGGCCTGGGTTACGTCACCCGCCGCCGCAGCCTTGAGGACGAGCGCAGGGTGCTGGTCAGCCTCACAGACCAGGGCCGGGAACTGCGGAAAGAGGCCGTGGCCATGAGGCAGAACATGGTGTGCAGCCTTCAGGGACGCATGGACCTCCAGACGGGTGAACAACTGCGAGAGGCCCTGAAGGGCCTGATGGTGGTTCTGGGACCGAGCTGAACATATCCCCGAAGCATCCATCCCTCCAAATCTGGGGCCGCAACAGTCCGAGCATCCACATTGCTCCAGTGACATAGCGCCCATGACAGCAACCCCAATGCACCTCAATTTCTGACGCCCAAAGTACGATATTTTTCGTAGATTATTTTTCGTATGAATATTACTCTAGACAAAACCGGGGAGTTCTCATGCCGCCTATCCCACCTCGCCCCACCGAAGCCGAGCTAGGTATCCTTAGTGTCCTTTGGCAGCTCGGCCCATGCACTGTGAAGCAGGCTCATCAGGCCATCGCCAAAGATCGGGAATTCACCTACACCGGTGCCCTGAAGCTCATGCAGATCATGCGGGATAAGGGTCTGCTCTTGCGTGATGAGAGCAACCGATCCCATGTCTACTGGCCAGCCCACAGCCAAGAGGAGATGCAGGGTAGCCTCCTGGGGGATTTCATGGACAGAGCCTTCGCGGGTTCCGGGCGGGATCTCGTCCTAGCCGCCCTGAGGGCGGGCCGGGTCAGCCCCGAAGAGAAGGCCGATATCCGCAGGCTACTGGGGGAGGAGGAAGCATGAATCCCTGGCTGCAGGACCCGCGACTCCTGGCCCTGGGCTGGACCCTCGCCCACTCCCTTTGGGAAGGGGCCGCCGTGGGCCTGGTGTCGGCAGCGGCCCTGGCCTCCTTCAGGGGTAGCTATACGCGTTACCTGATCGCGGGGCTGGGACTTGCGACCTGCTTGGCGCTGCCCCTGGCCACCTTGATGTTGCTATGGCCCGGGAACCAGGCCTCCCTTGTCCACCTTCCTCCGACCTGGCCGAGCATCGCCCAGGCAGGGTTGGCCAGCGGAGGAGCCGCCTTGCAGCCCACCTTCCACCTATCCCCTTTTCTGGCCCGGTGTCTACCCTGGGCAGCGCTGTTTTGGGCAGTGGGCGTGGCCCTCGGCGGAGTTCGACTCGCGGGAGCCTGGTGGTGGCTCCAACGCCGAGCGGCCATGGCGTCGGCCCGGGTTCCTGTGGCCATCACAGACCGGGTCCATGAGATGGCTCGAAGCCTGGGCGTGCGACGCAGGCTGACCCTCAGAGCCTCGTCCACCTTGGATGGACCGGTCACCCATGGCTGTTGGAGACCGGTCATCCTGGTGCCCACAGCCCTCCTAACGGGCTTTCCCCCCGCCTACCTTGAGGCGCTGCTGGCCCATGAAGTAGCCCATATTACCCGCCATGATTTCCTGGTGAATCTCCTGCAGAGCCTTGTCGAGGTCGTGCTCTTCTATCACCCCGTAGCGTGGTGGCTTTCCCGCCGGATCCGGACCGAGCGCGAACACCTGTGTGACAGCCTTGCGGCGAAGGTCCTGGAGGATCCCCTCCGCTTGGCCCGAGCCCTTAACGCCCTGGATGACGCCCAAGCACGTCATCAGGCCATGGCCCTGGCGGCCCGTGGAGGACATCTCGTGAATCGAATCCGCAATCTCGTCTCACCCATGTCAGTGAGGGCTCCTCACCCCTGGGCGATGACCGCCTTCCTCCTCCTGCCCACCATGGCCCTGGCGGGGGTTTCCCTGGGGCGCACGGCAAAAACCCTTCCCGCCGCTGGGTCCATCCACGCCCAGGGCCATCTCAGCCCCAATGGTGCCGGGAAATGGACTCTGGAGATGACGACCGAACATCCCGATTCCCACGGCAAGCTGAACGTTTTCGTGGAGCCAATCCTGCCTGGAAAGGCTTCAGAGCCGACCGCCGACTGGTCCTGGTTTGCCTCTGGAGAACCGAAGGCATCGAGCAGGCCTTCGACAGTCCGCGTCAAGTGCGGGCTGGATCTGGCTCCCGCCATGACGAGCCTGCGGGTCACCCTCCAGACCACCACTGGCGAACTGGGACAGGTTGTCGTTCCCGTCGTTGAAGGGGATTTCCAGGTGGATCTCCACGCCCAGAATCTCGCCCGTGAAAACGGTTGGGCGGAGGGGACTCTTGTGAAGATCCCGGGAAACCCAGACCAGCTTCGCTTGGGCATGAAGCTATTCCTGTCGGGGGTCGACCTGGCCATCACGACCGTGGATGGACAGTCCCTTGGCCGTCTTCGGGCCGGGCGGAAGCCGGGCGCAGCCACCCCCCGGCTCCTCGCAAATCCGGTGATGCTCACGCGCTGCCCTGCGGGAACCGACCGGGTGGTCCTGACCTTCCGGGAGCCATCCAGCGGCCGTACGTCCAGGATAGAGGTGCCCGTAAATCAGGATACAGTGACCTTCCACACGGATCTGGTGGCCTCGGGCCCGGTTACTCCCCAATAATCCCGATCAGCACCCACTTGTCCTGAAGCCCTCCACCGCCACCCCAGAATGCCTAGCAGGCCTGGGAAGGCGGCGAGGGTAATCATCTATCTCAGCCAACGGGATCTTTCAGGATCCGGCCCCACAAAGGGCTGTAGCGATAGGACAAGAAAAGAGCTTTGACAACAGACCGTCTGGTCGGTATGTTTCTTAAAAGACCGACCAGACGGTCTGCCTTCTATCATGGGATACTGCAGTCATGACGACTCGAAGCTCTGACACACGCAACCTCCTGCTCCACTCAGCGCTTGCCATCCTGATGGAGGGGCGGGATCTGCTGACCCTGGATGCCGTGGTCAAGCGCTCCGGGGTCAGCAAGGGTGGGCTCACCCATCACTTCCCCACCAAGGAGGCCCTCATCGAAGGGGTCATCGAGGAAATGATCAGCCAGTTCATGGATGTCGCGAACCGCTTGGGCGATAGCGCAGCGCCCGGAACTGCCGCGGGGGTGAAGGCCTATATGGATGCGAGCCTGGACCCGGCCCTGCGCCGGGCCAGCGCCGATCTTGCCAAAGGGGTAATCCGGCTCTACGGTTCGGATCTCCGCGAGAATTCCCCTTTTCTGGATCCTTGGCGGAAGCTCTTCGCCAGCCGACTGGATCGGTTCCGCCAGGCGGGTGATGCGGAAGGATTCGCCAAGGCCGCGATCATCACCCTGGTCATCGAGAGCTTTGTCATGATCGATGTTTTCAATCTGTACCGGTTCAGCGCGCAGGAAATGGACGCTATCAAGCGCGAAATGCTGAATATCACGAAATAACATCGCCTGAGGCTCAATTCAAGTTTCATACATCCCTTTTCAATAAGGGTAGGGAGTGTTATGCCCACACGTTTGTGTATATCCCTTGCCATCCTGGCTTCCCTCATCGGATGCGGTTCCAGCCAGAAGTCCCAGGCCGAGGTTCCGCAATGGGTCCGGGTCGCCCTGCCGGAAGTCAGTGACCAGCCGGAAGGCTTTGCGCTGAGTGGCACAGTGATGACCCAGGGTGCTCCTCAAACCCTATCCTTCCAGGTACCTGGCCGGGTCGTAACCGTCGGCCCACGGGAGGGAGAACTGGCCAGGAAAGGCCAGGTGCTCGCCTCCCTCGAGAACTCCAGCTATGCCGCAGCCCTCGCCACCGCCAGCTCCCAGAAGAGGGCGGCCCAGGCCGCACTTTCCCGCGCCCAGGACGAGCTACAGCGGATGAAGCTCATCTACGAGAGGCAGAGCCTGGCCGAGAACGACTTCCTTAAGTTCAAACTGGCGGAGCAGACGGCCCGGGAACAACTCCTTCAGGCGGAGGCCCAGGAAAAGGTGGCCCGTAAAGCCCTCGGCGATACCCACCTGAGCGCTCTGGTGGGGGGCGTCGTCACTCGTCGGTCGGTGGAGCCTGGCGTCATGGTAGCAGCCGGGCAGCCCGCCTTCGAAATTGCCCAGGTGGATCCGGTGGAAATCCAGATCGGTATCCCCGAGAACCTCGCGGGGTCCCTGAAGATCGGCCAGACCGCCGTAGTGACCCTGCCGAGCCTGCCGGGTACCCGGTTCGAAGGGACGCTGCGGGTGATCAACGCGACCGCCGACCCCGCCAGCCGAACTTACATGGCCCGCGTCGCCCTGAAGAACCCCAAGGGAGTGCTGCGCCTCGGCATGGTCGCCGAGGCGAGAATCCGGGGCGAGCGCAGAGAGCGCATGCTTCTGGTGCCCTGCGAAGCCATCGTGAAGGATCTCCACGGCGCCTCGGTGGTGTATGAATTCCGGGCAGGCGAGAACCGGGTCCTGGCTCGCCGCGTGACCCTGGGTGCCCTCGAAGGAAACCGGATCCAGGTGCTGAGCGGCATCGATGCGTCGACCCGGATCGTGGTGGCGGGCCAGAACTTCCTCCGGGACGGATCTCCAGCCCAGGTCGAGGGCGAAAAGTCCCAGTCCCTTTCGGGAGGGCACTGAGCCATGAAGCGCATGATCCAATTCTTCCTCAGGTACCCCGTGGTCACCCTGGTGGTGGCCGCTCTGGTCGCCATGGTCGGCCTCCAGGCCCTGTGGGGCATGCCCCGGACCGAGGATCCCAGCATCACGATCCGCACCGGTCTGGTCATTGCGGCCTATCCGGGGGCGACCACCCAGCAAGTCGAACAACAGGTCACCCGCCCCATCGAGTCCCACCTCTTCAAGTGCCCCGAGATCCGGAAGAGCAAGACCTTCACCACCACCCGTCCCGGCCTGGTCATCTTCAACGTCGAGCTGGAAGACCACGTAAATCAAGCCGACACCTTCTGGGCCAAGCTCAGAGCGGAACTCGAACTGACGAGGGCAACCGAGCTGCCCCAGGGCGTCATGGGCCCGATCGTGGATGCCGACTTCGGGGAAACGGTCGCCATGCTCATCGCGATCCGGGGGGAACGTTACGGCTACCGCGAACTCCGGGACTACGCCGACCTAGTCAAGGACGAGCTGAGGACCATCCGGGAGGTTGGCCGCCTGGCCACCTATGGACAGCAAGAAGAGCAGATCTGGGTCACGGGCAACCTGGGCCGCCTGTCCCAGTACTCGGGGGATCCTTCCCGCATCGTCGCAGCCCTGAACCAGAGGAACGCCATCTCGCCCTCCGGAAGCCTGCTCACCGAGTCGGCCAAGATCCCCTTCAACACCCCTGGCCTGTTCAACACTGAGGAGCAACTCCGGAAGCTGATCATCGATGTCTCCCCCACCGGACAGCCCGTCTACCTGGGAGACCTGGCGCAGATCGAGCGCCGCTACAAAGACCCGGAGTACCTGGTCCGCTTCGATGGCCAACCCGCCCTGCTCCTCTCGGTGGAGATGCAGAAGGGCAAGAACATCGTGGATATGGGGGACAAGATCTCCGAAGCCCTCACGCGGTTGAAGCAACGCATGCCCTCGGACGTGAAGCTGGATTTCATCGCCAACCAGCCCCAGGTCGTGTCCTCCCGGATGCACCACCTCGGCGTGGAGTTCCTACTGGCCATCGGCGCCGTGATCCTGGTGGCGGTCATCCTCCTGCCGATCCGGGTCGCGGTCATCGCGGCCCTGGCCATCCCTCTGACCATGCTCGGCACTCTGGGCATCCTCAGCGCCATCGGCATCGAGCTGCACCAGGTTTCCATCGCCGCCCTCATCGTCGTGCTCGGCATTGTCGTGGATGACGCCATTGTCATCGCCGACAACTATCTCGAACTGCTCGACCATGGGGTGCCGCTCATCCGGGCGGCCTGGCGGTCGGCAACCGAGGTGTTCGTGCCCGTCCTGACCGCCACGCTCACCATCATCGCCTCCTTCCTGCCCCTCCTGATCCTCAAGGGCAGCGTCGGGGAATTCATCATGGCCCTGCCCATCACCGTGGCCCTGGCCCTGAGCGTCTCCTTCCTGGTCGCGATCTTCATCACCCCGCTGCTGTGCCGGAAGTTCATCACCCAGGGCATCCACGCCTCCGCCGCCGGTCGGCAAGGCCCTCGGAGCTTCAATCTCCTGGACTGGATCCAGACCCAGTACACCAAGGCCATCCGGTTCATGATGATGCGGAAAGGCCTGTCCCTGGGCTTCGGGGCCCTCAGCATCGCCCTCGGCGCCATGCTCTACACCCTCGTTCCCGAGCAATTCTTCCCCAGCGCCGAGCGCAACCAGTTCGTCGTCGACCTCTGGATGCCCCAGGGCACCCGGATCGAGGCGACCCAGGCCACCCTCCAGCGAATCGAAGGTCATCTCAGCGGCATCAAGGAGGTCGAGCATTTTGCGACCTTCGTGGGCGAGAGCGCCCCCCGCTTCTATTACAACGTCAATCCCCAGCAGCCGGATGCCGCCTATGGGCAGATGGTCGTCAACACCAGGAACATGAAGAAGACGGAGGCCTTGGTGCAGCAGCTCCAGGTTGAATTGGCCCAGGTCGCACCCGAAGGCATGGTGATCGTCAAGGAGCTCCAGCAGGGTGACTCCATGGAGGCCCCGGTGGAGTTCAGGATCATCGGCGAGGATACCGAACGCGTGAAGGCCGTCGGCGCCCAGGTGGAGAACATCCTACGGGGCCTTCCCGAATCCCGGTTCGTGCACACGGACCACTTCAACGACTCCCCCCTCGTGAACGTCAACATCCATCCCGAACTCGCGAACCGCCTGGGCCTCAGCCACATGGGCATCGCCCAGATCCTGGCAGGCGGCCTCGATGGAGCGCCGGTCAGCACCTTCTGGGAGGGAGATCGCGCGGTGCCGGTGATTCTGAGGTTGGACGCCAGCCATCGGAGCAGCTTCGGTACGGTCCAGGGCACGCCCATGACCTCCCCCTTGTCGCAAGGCAGTCTCCCCCTCGGGGCCATCGCCAACCTGAAACCCGAATGGCAACCCAGCCGCCTCGTCCGCAGGAACGGCCTGCCGACCCTCACGGTACGGAGCTTCATGAAGCCCGGACACTACGCCTCCACCCTTCAGGGCAAGGCTGAGCTGCAGGTCGCCAAACTGGCCCTGCCTCCGGGGGTCCGCATCGAACCCGGGGGCGAGGTCGAGAACCAGGGGGAGACCTTCCCCATGATGGTCCTCGCCCTTGGCATCAGCCTTCTGGCCATCTTCCTCGTGCTGCTGGTGCAGTTCCGGAACCTCAAAGAACCGCTGGTCATCATGGCCTCCATCCCGCTATCCCTCTTCGGGGCCATGCTGGGACTGGTGATCACGGCCAACCCCTTCGGCTTCACGGCGTTCATGGGGATGATCAGCCTGTGCGGCATCGTCGTCAGGAATGCCATCATCCTGGTGGAATACACCAAGGAACGCCGTCATGCCGGCGCTTCCCTCACGGAAGCGGCCATGGAAGCCGGATCCCGGAGGCTTCGCCCGATCTTCCTGACCACCGTGGCCGCAGCGGTGGGCGTGCTGCCCATGATCCTCTCCGGCTCGAAGCTGTGGAGCCCGCTGGCCAGTGTCATCGCGGTAGGCCTGCTGCTGTCGATGGTCTTCACACTGCTGGTGGTCCCGGTCCTCTATGTCGTCGTCATGGAGGGGAGGTGGCGGCGGATCCGCCCTGTCCTGGTCATCCTGTGCCTCGCGGCGGCCCCCAAGGTCTGGGGCGCGGCCCCGGAGACGCTCACGCTCCAGCAGTGCCTCCAACTGGCCCAGGCCCGGAGTTCCGCCATCAGGATCGCCAAGGCCCGGGTGGAGGAGAATCGACAGAAGGCGAAGGCCGTCCGAACGGACTATCTGCCCCAGCTCACCGGTGACTGGAACTGGAGCCGGATGACCACCGAAAGTCTGGTGACCATCCCGGCGGGAGGCTTGGGGACCTTGCCGGATGTCGGCGCCTTCCCCTCCCAGGCGGTCACCCTAAGCCAGGGCTCGCGGAACCTGTCCATCGCGAATCTCACGCTGGGACAGCCGTTGACCCAGCTGCTCAAGATCCGCCAGGCCGACCTGGCCGCCGCGAAGGACCTGGAAGCGGCGCAGGCGGACCTCAGCAAGGCCGAGAGCGAGACCCGCCTCGCGGTGCACCAGGTCTATCTGGGCATCCTTATCGCCCAGAAGCAGCAGGCTGCCGCCGACGCGGAACTTGCGGCCGTGGAAGCGGGATGCGAGGAAAGCCGTGCCGCGGTTAAGGCCGGCAACGCCCTGAAGGTCCTCAACCTGGGCGCTGGCGCGTCGATTCTCCAGGCCCGCCAGAAGCAGATCGCGGCCCGGCACCAGGAGGAGGATCTCGTCGGCGAACTGAAAGACCTGATCGGCTTCCCGCCAGAGGGACGGATGGCCCTCACCGCGCAGGACCTCCAACCCATAGCCCCTCCTCCCCTGAGTGCGGTGCTCAGCTCCATGCGCCAGGACAACGCCGACATCCGCTCAGCACGAGCCCTTCACGAAAAATCCATCAGCGGGATACGCCTGGCCAAGCTGGATTACGTTCCGGACCTCAGTGCCTTCGTGAAATACACCAACCAGAGCGGAGTCCCCTTCCTGAAGAACGACTTGGTCAGCGCAGGCGTGCAGGTGTCCTGGAACATCTTCGATTGGGGGAAGCGCAACCATGTCATCAGTCAGCGCATGGCCGAGTCCGCCCAGGCCCGGGAGAATTTAGTGCGGATCGAGAACCGGGTCCGTCTGGATCTGGAGAAGGCCTACCGAAAACTCGAGGACGCCAAGCTCCTGCAGGAAGCCGCCGACCAGGCCCAGGCCTTCCAGTCGGAGACCCTGAGAATCGCCCGGGACCAGCGGGAGGCAGGCCTCATCCCCCAGGTCCGGCTCGAAGAGGCCAAGCGGGCGGCCGCCTCAATGGATTTGAGCGCCCTCCAGGCCCGGATGGGAGTGTGCCTGGCGGGAGCAGAGATCGAGCGGATTCTCGGGAAAGAATCCACCCATTGAGGTCCACCCTGGAAGTCGGCTCGCTTGAGAAAGCAGAACCAGCCGCAGATAACCTGACGCCATGAAACCCTACAAGAGGGATAAAACAGTCGGAACCCGTTGAACCCCTTGCCAACCCAAGCTTGAAGGGGGAGAGTTACCGCTAGGATGGCGGCGAGATCCTTTCGGAGGAAACATGGGTATGGCCAGCAAGATTGCCCTGGGATGCGGCGGAGTCGTGGTCCTGATTTTGGTGGTCCTGGGACTTGCCGGGGTGGGCTCGTACAACTCCCTCAACAGCCTCAACCAGGCGGTGGAGGCCCAGTGGGGCCAGGTGGAGAATGTCTACCAGCGGCGGGCCGACCTGGTACCCAACCTAGTCGAAACGGTCAAGGGCGCGGCGGCCTTTGAGAAGGAGACCTTCATGGCCGTCACGGAGGCCCGCGCCAAGGTGGGCCAGGTGTCCGCAGGAAAGGCACCTTCCGATGCAGCCTCCCTGGCCCGCTTCCAGCAGGCCCAGGAGGGCCTGGGATCGGCCCTCTCCCGCCTCCTTGTGGTGGTCGAAAAATATCCCGACCTGAAGGCCACCCAGAACTTCCGGGACCTCCAGGCCCAGCTGGAGGGAACCGAGAACCGCATCGCCGTGGAGCGCATGCGCTTCAACCAGGCGGCCCAGGCCTTCAATACCAAGCGGAACAGCTTCCCGACGCTGATCGTGGCGGGCTTCCTGGGTGACCGATTCCGGGACAAGGCCTATTTCAAAGCCCAGGCCGGGGCCGAGACGGCTCCGAAGGTCTCCTTCCAGTAACATGCACAGGCTCCTATCCCTGTTTCTGCCCCTGCTGCTCCTCTGGGGCAGCCTGGGGCTGGGTGCCCAGGAGCCCCTTCCGCCAGCCCCCAGACAGTGGGTGACCGATACCCAGGGAGTGCTCTCTCCCACGAAACGGTCCGCCCTGAACCGGCGCTTGGCCCAATACGAAAAGGCCACCGGACACCAAGTCCTGGTGTGGATCGGGGGAAGCACCGGAGGCGGTGCCCTGGAGGACTGGTCGGCCCGCACCTTTGAGTCCTGGAAGGCCGGACGCAGCGGAAAGGATGATGGGCTCGTCCTTTTCATCCTGGCCCGGGACCGCAAGCTCCGCATCGAAGTAGGCTACGGACTGGAGGGCCAGGTGCCCGATGCCGTGGCCTCCCGGATCATCCGGGAGGCCATCACGCCCAGGCTTGCAGCGGGGGACTGGGATGGGGCTGTGGAAGCGGGGGTCGACGGACTCCTGACCAGGCTGGGAGGCGAAACCCGGGAGGGAGCGCGCGCCGAAGGTGCCCGGCAAAATAGCGTGCGAAGCCTCAGTCTTGGCCAGATCCTCCTGTTGGTCATCCTGGGACTGGGCTTCCTGGTCCTCCTGGTGACCCATCCCAGCCTGGCCATCGGGCTCATCTTCAGCCTTCTCTCCGGAGGCCGCGGGGGTGGTGGTGGCGGTTCGGGGGGATGGTCCGGGGGGGGTGGACGTTCGGGGGGTGGTGGGGCTTCGGGTTCATGGTAATCGAGGGGAGGGGCCCATGTTCTGGATGACGCGGAGAAGCCTGGTGAAGTGCCTGGACCAGGCCCGCATTGTCGCGGCCATCGAATCCGCCGAGCGCGCGACATCGGGGGAGATCCGCGTCTCGGTGGCTCCTTTCTTCTGGGGGCGGGTGGACCGAGTTGCCTGGAAGGCCTTCCATCGGCTTGGCATGGATCAGGCTGCTGAGCGGAATGGCATCATGATCTTCCTGGTGCCCAGCCGACGCCGCTTCATGGTCCTGGGCGACGAGGGGATCCATGCGAAGGTCGGTCAGGAATTCTGGAATGATGTGGCGACCTGCCTCCAGGTCTCCTTCAGGCGGGGCGCCTTCACCGAGGGGCTGGAGAATGGTATTTCCCTGATCGGAGAACGGCTTGCCGATCACTTCCCCCATGCAGGCGTGGCCGATCGGAACGAACTGCCGGACCACGTGGACTTTGGGGGCTGACCGGGTTCCTATTCAGTCTCGTTCGTCAGCCCTTCAAGCCGTTCGGCTCAAGGGCCAGGAATGATGACTTCGGGACGGATCTCGAGGGGACCCGATTGGCTTGCCTTCAAGGTTCCTGGGGGCGGTACGATGCCCATGGAAAAGTAAATGCTGCTGAGCTTGTCCACCCCGATATTCGCGGGTCGAACCCACTCAACGGGAACGTAGAGCAGTCCTCCGCCGATTGGCACCGGTGCGGTGGGCACAAGCACAGCGGCGTATTCCCGCCCCTCGATCAGGATGGAATCGGGGATGGGTCTAAGGGCCAGAACGGCAACGCCGTCCCCTCCGAAGATGCACCATACGGGACTCATCGCTCCGATATCAGCATCCTTCTTCTGCTCCAGGAGCCCAGTGAAGCGTTCCGCCAAGCTGTACAGGGAGCCAACCAGTGGGATGCGGGCGATCAGTTTCCCGACCATTTCGACGAGAGGTTGGGTCAGAGTGGAGCGAACCAGGCCCCCCAGTGGGAAGATCAGGAGTATCACCACCAGGGCACCGAAGAGGTAATCCAGAACCGGCTGATCCAGGAAAGGCTGCCCAAGGAGGGCGATCAGGCGGCCGATCAGGCTGCCGGGACCGACGTAGCGGTGCACCAGGTTGGCTGCCCAGGCCAGGAGGGAGACCGTCAGGAGGAGGGGCAACAGGGCCAAGAGCCCGGCGATCCAGGTTGCCAGAAGCTTGCGGGTGAGGCTACGCATGTTCAACCTGCAGCCCGGATGGGGATAGGTCTCCCGCCGTTTCTGCGAGGCAAGGGCGGCGTTCTCCATGGGGGGTAATCGGTGTCCAGAAAGGCAGCGAGGTCGTCATCCCCCCATCCTCTCACGGAGCACCTCAGCGGCAGGCGAGGGACTGGCTGAAGACCCAATCGAAGAGCGCAGGATCCCGGTAGCAGGGGTTGGGGTCATGGCCCATCCCCTCGTACTCGCTGTATTTGACGATGGCGATGCCATTCAGGGTCAGGGTCTTGGTGGTCCGGTTGTGGCCCGTGAGGGTATCCGTCGTGGTGGACTCGATGGCCTGCGCATAGGAGGCCTTGAGGTTGGCATAGGTCGCGCGGGCGACCTGGACTCTATCTGCGGTGTCGCTCAAGCCGATGTGGTACCAGAGTGCGCTCTTCCCCAAAGCCACAGTGGCCAGCTGGGACTCGCTCTGGCCTGCGACCCGGACGATCCCGGCAAACAGCTTGCCCTTGGTCAGCATGCCGCGGACGAGCTTGAAGCTGCCTGACCCGCCCTGGGAAAAGCCCGTCAGATAGATCCGGTTCGGATCGATACGGTAGCCCGCCTGCAAGGCCTGATCGATCAGATCGCCCAGCCAGGCACCATGCTCTTCCGTGGAGTAGTTGTTGAAGTCGAGATAGAAGGAGGGGTATTCCTGGCGGGTGGCCGTCGGGAAGAGATTACCCTCGCCCCAGCAGCCATTCACCACCAAAGGGTAGGTCCGGGAGGCATTCGCCGCTCGGCCGTAACCCCAGGGCGTCACCAGGTCGAGGCTCTCCAATTTCTGGGTGACCGGCTCATCCGTCGCAGTGAAGGTCTCTGCGGGGGTGGTCACCGGACATTCGCCCGTCAGGACGGTGACAGTGAAGCTGGTGGCGCTGGTGGCCGTCCCCTGGGGCGTGGTCAGAGAGATCGGACCACTGGTCGCACCGGCGGGCACCTCAGCAGTAACCTGGGTGGCACTCACCGACTGGAAAGTGGCCGCAGGGTTGCTGTTGAAGTTCACGGCCGTGGTACCGGTGAGATTCGCCCCCGTAAGGGTCACAGAGGTGCCCACGGGACCCGAGGCAGGGCTGAAGCTGACGAGGGAAGGCCCCGTGCCCGCAGGGGGAAGTACGTTTGCGTCCGAAGAACCGCCCCCCCCACATCCCACGCTCTCCGCGAGCAACAGGAGCAGGAGACCCCGGAGGAAATGGAGATGCAGCAATGGAAAGGAATGGCGCATGGGTCACCCAGTCGAATGTTTCAAACATACAACAAGACACACCCCGCGCTGCCGGCCATGGACAGATAAAACCTTTAATACACCTAAAAAAACGTGCTCCCACCAGCGGTGAAAGCGCGACTCAGCCCATGCAGATTGCATGTTTCAAACATTTGGACTAGGGAAGTGGGGGCCCAGACCAGAAACCCTGGGCTGAGCCCCCTTCCCTCCGATGACACCTTGATCAGCACCCGCTTCGGAAGGCCAAGGAATCAGGGCTTCGCGTAAACCCGGTGGCCCTGGAAATAGGTGGCCTGCACCTGGGTCTGGTGGATCTGCTCGGCCGGGACCTTGAAGAGATTGCGGTCCAGGATGATGAAGTCCGCCGACTTGCCCACCTTCAGGGAACCCGTCCGCTGCGCCAACCCCATGGCCTTGGCGCTGTTGAGGGTATAAATCCGGATGGCGGTGGCCAGGTCCAGGGCCTGCTCAGGCCCCAGGGCCCCGGGGAAGATCCCCATAGGATCCCGGCGGGTCACCAGGCCCTCCAGGCCAATCCAGGGATCCGGAGTCGCCTGCCCTGCGGGCCAGTCCGAGCCTCCCGCCACCAGGGCCCCGGCCCCCAGTACGTCCTTGTTGGGGAAGAAACGGCCCGCCCGCTCCGGCCCGATAGCCGGCACCATGGCCATCCAGAGCCCCGTCGGGAACCAGAGCATGGGGGAGATGTCCGCCACCACGTTGAGTTGGCGGAAGCGCGGATAGTCGGAGGGATGAAGCAGAGAGGTGTGGGCGATGTGGTGCGTGGGCCCCTTGACCCCATTCACCCTGCGGACCTGGGCAATGGCGTCCAGGGACATGCGCACCGACCCATCACCGGCGGCGTGGATCTTGACGCCCAGCCCCATCCGGTCGAAGGGCTGAATGGCCTTGGCCAACTCCTCCGTAGTGAAGTAGGAGGGCCCATTGCCAGGTTCACCCTGCCCCGGCTCCGGCAGGTAGGGATCGATCATCTTGGCGGTCCGAGCCGGGGGTATTCCGTCCAGGAAGAATTTGACGAAGCGGGGCTCCAGGTGGGGCCCCTGGAAGCTGCCCCGCTCCTTCACCAGCGCCATGCCGGCCTTCTGACCGGGGGCCATGGGCACGGCGGGCATGCTGGCGATGTACCACATCGACAGCCCACCGCGGCGGTCCAGGCCGGACCAGACCCGGAGATAGTCCTCCGAGCTATAGGCATCCTGGACCCCGGTGATCCCCAGGGCGTTCATCCGGGCCACCGCGTGGGCCGCCGCACGCTCCTGGCGTTCCCGGGGATGGGGGGGCATGGCCTTTTCCAGGGCCGCGAAGGCCCCGAACTCGATCAGCAGGCCCGTGGGCTCGCCGGTCTTGGCATCCTTGACGATGGAGGTGCCGGCCGGTCCTTCGGACTTCCGGTCGATCCCGGCCTTCTGGAGGGCGGCCGTATTGGCGAAGCGGTTGTGGAAGCTGATGTCCCGGAGCAGAACCGGGTGGCCTCCGCTGGCCTGGTCCAGGGCCTGCCGTGCGGCTTCCGTGCTCAGGGTCGCCATGATCTGGCCACCCCAGGACCCGCCGACGATCCAGTCACCGGGCTGGGCCTTGGCCACACTCTCCCGAACCCGCTGGAGGATCTCCTCGAAGGTGGCCGAGGGCGGGAAGTTGCACATGAAGAGGTCCTCGTAGCCGCCGTCCAGTGGATGGGCGTGGACATCGTTGAGGCCGGGCATGACCATGGCGCCATGGAGGTCCACCACCTGGGTCCGGGGGCCCACCAGGGCCTTCACCTTGGCGGTAGTGCCCACGGCCACGACCTTCCCCTTCCGGACGGCAAAGGCTTCAGCCCAGGGTCGCCCCTCCTCCACGGTCTAGACCGCCCCGTTGCAGACCACCAGGTCGGCGGGCGCCCCTGCCACCGCGGGCTGCACCCCCAGCAGCAACCCCATGAATCCGGCTATCAGAACATTCCTGCTCATGCCATGCCTCCCTCTCAAGGGGACTCGACCCCATGGGAATGGAGGCTAGATGGGGTGCCCTTCCCGGCGCATGCCCCAAATGGGGGGTGTCCCCAAAATCACGAAAGACTTCCGGTGGGATTTGAGCTAAAAGGTAGGCATACCTCGAAGGTCCCATGACATCCCCCCCAGGCCCTGCCCGTCCCCCCGGATCGCCCGTAAAGGGGTTCAGTGACTTGGTCCACCAGCTCTACCGCTGTTCCAGGGCCCCCGGGACCTGGCCCGAGGCCCTGGACGGGATAGCCGCCTCCCTCGACCTCCGGGCGGTCGCCCTTCAGTGGTGCCGGGCCGACGGCCGACGCCTCCAGCCCCTGCGCACGGAGGTCAACCCCAGCGGGGGCGAGTTCCACCGCCGCTACCTCAGCGAGGTCTCGGACTCCCGCAACCCCCGGTTCGCCATGGACCGGCTGGCGCTGAACCTGGGGCGACTGGTGCGGGACGAAGACATCATCCCCGATCGCTCCGAAAGGCAGCGTTTCAGGAGCGCCCTGACCCCCATCGGCCTGGGCCCCTTCCTGGGAAGCGTCTGGCGGCTGGCGGACGGCACCTTCCTGACCCTGGCCCTCCATCAGGCCCCGGACCAGCCGGAGCCCTGGACTGGCCCCCAGCGGGAGCTTCTGGGGGAGTGGCTCCGCCACCTGGAGCAGGTCCTGGAGATATCGGCCTCCCTGCAGCGATCTGAGACCCTGGGGCGCGAGACCTCGGCCCTCCTGGACCTCATGCCCCAGGGCATCTGCCTTTGCGGACCTGACGGACGCCTCGACTGGGCCAACCGGGGCGCCCAGCGCCTCCTGGACCGACAGAGCCCTCTCCGCCTGGTGGAAAACCGGCTGCGGCCTCTCTCCGCTCAGGACCAAGTCCGCCTGCTCCAAGCCCTGGAGGGGGGCCGGGAGACCTTCCTGACTTTCAAGGGTCGGGAGGAAGGACCCGGGTGGCAGGCCTGCCTGCGGCCCATCGCCCGGGAGCCCCGGCAGTGGCTGCTCATCCTCCAGGAAATCGGTAAGCCGGTGGCCATATCCCCCCGGGCCCTGGAGGACCTCTTCCACCTCACCCCCGCCGAGGTGCGACTGGCTTCCGCGCTCTGCCAGGGAAGCTCCATCCAGGACTACGCGGCGGCGCGGGGCCTGGCCGTGGACACGGTGAGGGGCCAGGCCAAGCAGGTCTTCAGCAAGACCGGGACCGGCCGCCAGGCCGAGCTGGTGAGCCTGCTCTTCTCCTCCCTGGCCTGCCTGCCCTGGCGCGGGGCCCCGGAGGCCTGAGACCGGGATCATTGCCCGGCCCCCAGGAAGGTGCAGGTCCGGGTGGCGGCGTTGGCGTTGAAAATGCGCTGTGAACGCCCGGGACCGGACCGCATCCAAGCTTGATGGGGCAGGATTCCCCCCAATTCTTCCAGAAGGAAAGCTCATGAAGATCCTGATTGCACTGACCTCACATGACCAGTTGGGTGACACTGGCCATAAGACTGGTTTCTGGCTCGAAGAGTTTGCCGCCCCCTACTATGCCTTCAAGGATGCAGGCGCCACCCTCACGCTGGCCTCACCCCGGGGTGGACAGCCTCCGCTTGATCCCAAGAGCGACGATCCCAGCGCCCAGACCCCGGCGACGCTTCGATTCCGGAACGATGCAGAGGGACAGGCTCTGCTGGCCAGCACCGCCCGCCTGGAGACCGTTCACGAAGGGGATTTCGACGCAGTCTTCTTCCCCGGGGGCCATGGCCCCCTATGGGATCTGGCGGAAGATGCCCAGACCATAGCCTTGATCGAGACCTTCCACCGGGCAGGCAAGCCCATTGCCGCCGTCTGCCATGCCCCCGGTGTGTTCCGGCACACGCGCAAGGCTGACGGAACGCCCTTGGTCCAGGGCCGCCGCGTCACCGGTTTCAGCAACACCGAAGAGGCCGCGGTGGGCCTGACAGAGGTGGTGCCCTTCCTGGTGGAAGACATGCTCAAGGCCCACGGGGGGGACTACCAGAAGGGACCGGATTGGGCCCCCTTCGTGATCATCGACGGCAACCTGATCACGGGCCAGAATCCGGCCTCCTCGGAGCAGGTGGCCCTGGCCTTGCTGAAGGCCTAGAACCCGAAGCCCACCATGCTATAGAGCCTGGTCGCTGCGTTGGCGTTGGAGGACCCCATGGTGGGGTCCAGCCAGCCAGGGGCGACAACACCGAGGCCGTTCACCGGCGATTGGCCCCTGAGAAGGGTCAACCGCCCGTTGAAGAAGGAGAAGGCGCCGGGCAGCCGGGGAACCCCCGGCGCACCATCTTCCTCCACCACCACCACCGCCCCTGAGACCTCCTGCAGGGCGGTCTTCAGGGCCCGATCCGAGGAGAAGGCGGCGGCAATCGCAACCCTCCCCTTGAGTCGGGGGACCTGGGGTCCGCAGACCTGGACCTGGGCTGGGGGTGGGCTGACGGGAATGGGCATCATGGACAACCTGCGGCAGAAAGAGACACGACTGTCTTCATGTGCCGCGGGAAGGCCCTGGGTTCAATCCAGTTCCGCCCTCAGGAAGTGGGGCCCCGCCTCGGTGATCTTCACCCGCACCGTCTCACCGAAGGGCAGCTGGCGCCCCTCGCCGGTTTTCAGGTGGACGTTGCGCCACTGGGCCGTGCGGGCCAGCCAGAGCCCCTGTTCCGTGGGGCCGTGGCTCTCGATGCGGGCCTCCAGGGTCTGGCCCACCAGGGCCCGGTTGCTGGTCAGGGTCAGCTCCGTCTGCCGGGCCTGGAGCCGGGACAAACGCTCGGACTTGATTTCAGGGCTCAGATCATCCTTCATTTTCAGGGCCGGGGTGCCGGGGCGGGGGCTGTAGACGAAGCTGAAGGAGGTGTCGTATTTCACCGTTTCCAGCACCCGCAGGGTGGCCTCGAAGTCCTCATCCGTCTCGCCGGGGAATCCCACGATGAAGTCCGTGGAGAGGGAGAAGCGGGAGCGGCCCTCCCCCAGGTAGCCCAGGCGTTCCAGGTACTGCTCGACGGTGTAGTGGCGACCCATGCGCCGGAGCACGGCATCGCTGCCGCTCTGGATGGGCAGGTGCAGGAAGGGGGCGATCTTGGGATTGCTCACCAGGGTCTGGGCCAGTTCCCGGGTGAAGTTCATGGGATGGCTGGTGGTGAAGCGGATCCACTCCAGACCGTCGATATCGGAGGCCCGGTTCAGCAGCTCCGCGAAGTTGCATCCGCCCTGGTAGCTGTTGACGTTCTGCCCCAGGAACTCCACCTCCCGATAGCCGTCCTTCACCAGTTGGCGGACTTCAGCGAGCACGTCCCCGAAGGGGCGGTGCCGCTCGGGGCCGCGGGTCGTGGGCACCACGCAGTAGGTGCAGGCGTGATTGCAGCCCTCAATAATGGTCACCAGGGCCTTGGCCGTATCCCGACGCTGGGTGACCTCGGGGGGGAAGAGGTGATTGTCCGGGTACTGCTGGGTGTCGATCACCCGCTTGTGGCGGGCGCGGGCCTCCTCCACCAGCCGGGGCAGCTGCTGGATCGCCATGGTGCCGAGCACGAAGTCGATGTGGGGAGCCCGCTTGAAAAGGGCGTCCTTCTCCTGCTGGGCCAGACAGCCCGCCACCCCGACGATGAGTGGCCGCTGCAGCTTCTCCTCCCGCAAGCGCCCCAGCACGGAATAGACCTTGTGGACGGCCTTCTCCCGGATGGAACAGGTATTGAGGATCACCAGATCCGCCTCCTCCTGGGAGGCCGCCGGGGCAAAGCCCTGCTTGGCCAGCATGCCCGACAGCTTTTCGCTGTCGTGGTCGTTCATTTGGCAGCCCCAGGTCTCGACGAAGAATTTCATAAATTATTTATCCAATCCAAACCCAAACCATGGGGCCCAACCCTTGATTGTATTACCTTCCGGCCCGGAGGACACTCTCTCCATGCGCAAGCTGGCCGTCCTCCATTCCCAATACAAGGTCTGGGTTCCCGCCCTGCAGCGGGCCGAGCCCCGCCTCGACATCCGGGGCTGGCATCCGGAGGATCGGGACCTGGATCACCCCTGGCTTTCGGATTGCGAAGCCCTCTTTGCCTGGAAGGTGCCCATGGGTCTCCTGGGACACATGCCCGGCCTGCGCTGGATCCAGAACAGCGGCGCCGGGGTGGATCACCTCGTGAATCACCCGGAACTTCCGCCAGATGTGCTCATCACCCGGGCCGACGGTCATTTCGGGGTCCCTATGGCCCGCTACGTCGCCGCTCACTTTCTCTGGGATACCCAGGCCCTGGCCGCCTGCCGGGAGGCGCAGGAGCAGTGCCGCTGGGAGGGACGGCTCATGGCGGAGGATCTGGGGGGAGCCAGGGCCCTAATTCTGGGCTTCGGCAGGATCGGGCGCCGCATTGGAGAAGTGCTGCGGCTGCTGGGCATGGAGGTCACCGGCTTCGTCCGCCAACCACGGCAGGATCCGGATTTTGCACTGTTTGGGGCCCAGGATCTGCCCAGCCATCTGCCGAAGGCCAGGCTCCTGGTGGTGGTGGCCCCTCTGACCTCCGAAACCCGGGGCATCGTGGATAGACATCTCCTGGCTCACGGACACGGGCACTTAACCCTGATCAACATCGGGAGGGGAGAACAGGTGGTGGTGCCGGACCTCCTGGAGGCCCTGGATCAGAGGCGCCTGGGCCGGGCGGTGCTGGATGTGCTGCCCCAGGAGCCCCTGCCCCCGGATTCGCCGCTCTGGAAGCACCCCAAGGTGACCCTCACGCCTCACCACGCGGGCCCCTCCACGCCCGAAGCCGTCATTCCCGACATCCTTCCCAATCTCCAAACCTACGCCGAAGGGCGGACCATCCAGGGAGCCGTCGACCGGAGCCTTGGCTATTGAGCAGACTTGACAGAGTGGTGGATTCAACACATGTTGAATTCAATCCACAAGGAGATGAAGATGCTTGTCTGCGCCATCAATGGCAGCCATCGAGGTTCCAGGGGTGCCACTCACCGGCTCCTGGAGCGGATGGGGGCGGGTGTCCGGGGGGCGGGCGGCACCTGGGACCCGGTCCAGCTGGCCGAGCTCCGGATCGAGCCCTGCCGGGCCTGCAACCAGTGCCAGCGGAGCGGAAGCTTCCAATGCATCTACGAGGACAAGGACCAGGTCCGCCAGGTCTTCGAGCGCCTGGCGGCGGCGGACATCGTGGTGTACGCTTCGCCGATCTACGTGCTCGGCCTCTCCAGCCTCCTGCGCCGCTTCATGGAGCGCTTCTATTCATTGGCTCCCATCCAGGGGCTCCGGCTGACGGAATCGGGGCTCTTCTTCCACGCCGTGGACCGGGCCATCTGCGGCAAGCCCTTCGTCTCCCTCCTGGTCTGCGACAACTTGGAGGACCTCACGGTCCGGAACGCCCGGGATGGCTTCCGCATCCTCAGCCGCTTCCTGGACGCCCCCCAGGTCGGCCACCTCGAACGCAGGAGCGCCGCCGCCTGGACCAAGGCCCTCCAGGGGGATGACCCGGCGGAGAAGCAACGGGCCGAGGCCATCCTGGAAAGCTTCGAAACGGCGGGACGGGATCTGGTGACCCAGGGCCGCATCCGCCCCTCCACGGCCCGGGCGGCCGGGCAGCCCTTCGTTCAGGTGCCCGCCCTGGTCCGGCTGGCCCGCCACCTGCCCTTCCTGCGGCCCCGGATCGCCCAGGAGATCCAGCGGAGGGCCGGAACCAGCACCATGGGGCCGGACTGAGCTACTGCCGGATCGGCTCCCCCACTACGTGTTCGAAGAGCACTGTCTTCCCCGGGCCGATCCGGACAAAGCCCTCTTCCCAGGGGCCCTGAAGGAGACGGCGCAGATAGTCGGTGGTCCCGGGAATGACCTCGTGACGGAGGCTCAGGCCCTGGGCCATGGCCTCGGTCTTGGGCTGGACCTCCTCCAGGCTGAAGGCCCCGGTATCGATGAGCACCAGACGCTTGTAGTGCTCGGGGATGAGGGTCGTCCGGAGCAGGCGCTCGGCCCGCTCCTCGCCCCAACGGGCGACCAGGCGGGGACGCTCCTTCTGGTAGGACTCCCAGATGTTCATGGGGGAGTCAGCCCAGCCCTTGGTCATGAAGTAGCTTTGGGCCTCCTGGGCGACTTCCTTCCGACGGGCGCAGGAACCCAGCAGGAGGCTGATGCAGTCGTCCACCTTGGGAAAGATGAGCTCGAAGTTCCGGGTGTGAAGCCCAAGGAGCGCGTTCCCGCAATAGCCGAAGCCCAGGAGAACGCGATCCACGCCCTGGAGGCCATCGAAGACCTCCTGGAGCTGTACCTTCAGCTTGTCCGGCCAGACATGGGTCTCCTGGGTGTCCACCAGCTGTACCGAGTGGGTGCACCCGGTGTCCGCCATGGCCTTGTTCAGCTCTTCCTTGATCACATTGCAGGCGATGACCACGGTATTCACACAGACCCCCAGAGGCGAGATACCAGGATAGCGGATGGGGCAGCCTGAAGATCCGCTAACATAAGGCTTTCCGAGGATCCGCATGGCCAAGAATCCCAACGAGGAACCGACCATCATCTACTCGATGATGCGGGTGTCGAAGTATTACAACGGCAAGCCCGTCATCAAGGACATCTCCCTTTCCTATTTCCACGGTGCCAAGATCGGCGTCCTGGGCCTCAATGGCTCCGGCAAGTCCACGGTGCTGCGGATCATGGCGGGGGTCGACCACGACTTCAATGGCGAGGCCGTCCTCAGCAAGGGCTACACGACCGGCCTGCTGGAGCAGGAGCCCAAGCTGGACGAGAACAAGACCGTCCGGGAGATCGTGGAGGAGGGCGCCGCCGAGAAGGTGGGCTGGCTCAAGGAATACAACGAGATCGGAGAGGCCTTCGCCGACCCCGACGCCGACTATGACAAGCTCCTGGCCCGCCAGGGCGAGCTCCAGGACAAGATCGACGCCGCCGACTGCTGGGACCTGGACACCCAGCTGGAGCAGGCCATGGACGCCCTGCGCTGCCCCGACCCGGACACGAAGATCGGCGTGCTCTCCGGCGGTGAGCGCCGCCGGGTGGCCCTCTGCCGCCTCCTGCTCCAGAAGCCCGACATCCTCCTCCTGGACGAGCCCACCAACCACCTGGACGCCGAGACCGTGGCCTGGCTGGAAAAGCACCTGCAGGACTACGCGGGCACCGTCATCGCCGTGACCCATGACCGCTACTTCCTGGATCACGTGGCCGAATGGATCCTGGAGCTGGATCGGGGCGAAGGCATCCCCTGGCGCGGCAACTACTCCTCCTGGCTGGAGCAGAAGCAGGCCCGGCTCGCGAAGGAAGAGAAATCCGACAACAAGCGCCAGAAGACCCTGGAGCGGGAGCTGGAGTGGATCCGCATGTCCCCCAAAGGGCAGCACGCCAAGAGCAAGGACCGCATCGCCAACTACGAGCGTCTGGCCGGGGAAGAAGGCCGCCAGAAGGAGCAGGAGCTGGAGATCTACATCCCCAGCGGCCCCCGACTGGGCGACATCGTGGCCGAGGCCAAGGGCATCTCCAAGGCCTACGGCGACAAGGTCCTCTTCGAGAACCTGGACTTCGAGCTCCCCCGTTGCGGCGTCCTGGGCGTCATCGGTGCCAACGGCGCCGGCAAGACCACCCTGGTCCGGCTCCTGACGGGCCAGGAACAGCCCGACGCGGGCACCATCCGCCTGGGCGACACCGTGAAGATGGCCTACGTGGATCAGCTCCGGCAGGGCCTTAACCCCGACAAGACCGTTTTCGAGGCGCTCTCCGGCGGCTACGAGATGATCGAGCTGGGGGGCAAGCAGATCAATGCCCGGGCCTGGCTCTCCCGCTTCGGTTTCTCCGGCGACAGTCAGCAGAAGAAGGTCAAGGAACTCTCGGGCGGACAGCAGAACCGCCTGAACCTGGCCCTGACCCTCAAGAGCGAATCCAATCTGCTCTTCTTCGACGAGCCCACCAACGACCTGGATGTGAACACCATGCGCGCCCTGGAAGAAGCCATCGAGGGCTTCGCGGGCAGCGCCGTGGTCATCAGCCACGATCGCTGGTTCCTGGACCGCCTGGCCACCCACATCCTGGCCTTCGAGGGGGACAGCCAGGTCCACTTCTTCGACGGCAACTACAGCCAGTGGGAGGAATACCGCAAGGATGTCCTGGGCCTCAAGCCCTTCGAGCCCCACCGCATCAAGTATCGCAAGCTCACTCGCTGACCTCAGCCCAGTTCACCACCAGCAGGGGCGAATAGCCCGGCTGGAGGGCCGTGAGCGTCACGTCCACCGCAAAATCCTCGCGATGGGGGCTGCGGTGGATGTGGCGGAAGCGGTGACTCCCGCCGTGGAGTGCCATGGCATCCATCTCCTGGGTGAAGGTCCTGGTGAGGCGACCATCAGGCTGGAACATGGGCGAAATATCCTCTGGGCCCATGCCTAGGATTTCTTCCATCCGGCACTTCAGGATCCTCAGAGCCTCCCGGTTGCAGTACACGATCTGGCGACGCTGGGCATCGACAATCAGGGTCGCCAGGGGACTCCGGTCCAGGAATGCTGGCAGGTCGGCCTCCCGTTCCAGATCCCGTACGATGCCCGTGGCGATCTGGACTGGACGCAGGCAGGCCAGGAGCACCTTACGTTTCCCCACGGGAAACGTATTCAGATAGACCTCGGCGGGGAATTCGCCCATCCCCTGTCGTCGGAAATGCCATTGGAAATGAACGAATTCCCCCACCAGGGCACTCTGCAGGTGGTGGCCCAGTCCTTCCTCAGAACCCTCACCCCCGGGCTGCCGGGAGGGACAAAAGTCCTTCAGGCTGCGCTGCAGGATCTCGGATTTGTCCTCCAGCCCGAACAGCCTCAGGGCCTGGTGGTTGCAGTCAAAAATCCCCTTGGGCGTCAGAAGGATCAGGGCATCCTGGGTGCCCTCGAAGGCGCCCCGGAAGCGCTCCTCGCTCTCCGCGAGGGCCGATTCCACAGCCATTTTCGTGGTGATGTCCTCGATCAGCCAGACCCCCCCCTCTTCCACGTGCTCGGGGTCCAGGGCCTTGCCCACCAATCGGCACCAGAACAGGTTGCCGCTGGGCTTCCTCAATCGCCACCGGGTGTCCCAGTACCCGCCCTTGGCCATGACGGGATAGGCCGCCTTGGCAAAGGCCTCGTAGCTCGCATCGTCTGGGTAGACATTCCGGGTAGGGCTACCCTGTGCCTCCTGGAGGCTCAGACCCAGGATCTCGGCTCCCCTCGCATTCATCCACTGGAAGCTCCGATTCCTCACCAGGGCGATCCCCATGGCGCTGTTATCGAGAATCAGGTTCTGGATGGTCCTGGTCCGCTGGAGGTCTTCCTGGGTCCCCCGCAGTTCCGTGACGTCATGACCGACCGCCAAGGTACCGCCGGTCTGTCCGTCTCGCCCATAAATGGGGCACACGTACCAGGTCACCTTGCGCAGGGTCCCGTCCTTCCGGTGAAGGGTCGTCTCCTCGCCCTTCGTCTGATTCCCGCCCCTGAGCAGGGAGGCAACCTCGGAAGCCATCCTGGCCCTTATTTCAGGGTCTGGATAGAGCCAGGCCCAGAAGTCCGATCGCCCCTGCACCTCTTCCCGCGCATAGCCGCTGATCTCCTCCGCTCCCCGGTTCCAGATCACGACCCTGCCCTCGGCATCCAGCGTGCTGATCCACATGCTCGCAGCATCGATCACCAGTTCGAGGAAGCGCCCCAGTTCCGCCGCCTTCTGATTGGCCCCCTCCCGAGCCTGGGCCTCCCGTGCCGCAGCATCCAGGAGGGTCATGCGTTCTCCCTCGGCCTTGGACTTGCCCTCGGCCTCCAGGAGGGCCAGCTCGGCCCGCCGACCGGCTCGCAGCAGGTGCCCCACCCCCACCATCCCCGCCACCATGAAGATGGAAATCAGGAGGGAGACCAGCTCGGAAGCTGGCATGGGCCTGGGATTGGCGAGGTTTTCCATCCCGGCCATGCCCCTCCGCAAGGCCATGAGGAGCATGGCTAGCGCCAGCAGCAGCCAGCCCCAGCTGCCCCGGGCCAGCCGAGTCAGGCGAAGGGCGAGCAGCGCGGCGATGAGCTGCAGGAGGGTGGAAAGAAAGGGGATCAGGTGGACCAAGGTGCCTTCCGGGAGAATATGTTTCCACCATCGGCAAGTGCTGCCAGATCCTTACTTCAGGCCGAAATAGACCCGGCTCCCCCCCTCCTTCTGGGCCCTTTCCCCGCCCCGGACCTCGAAGAGGCGGGTGGGTTCAACCTGGGCACCGGCCAGCAAAAGCGCCAAGGTGGCCTTGGCCCGCTGATCCGCCAACTGGACGTATCGGCTGGGTTCCACCAGCAGGGAAGCCACCAGGCGCTTCTCCATCTCGGCGGGCTCCGGGAGCTTGACCTTGGCATCCTTGGCGGGGGGGAAGGCCGCCTGGAAGGCCGCCTTGAGCCACTTCTCCCGCTCATCCGGGGTCACGGGCTGCTCTTCCTGGCCAGGGTTCTTTTCCCTCAGGGCCTTGAGCTTGACCTGGCGCAGCCGCTCCTCCAGGGCCTCCCGGCGAAGGGCCTCCCCATCCGAGGCGGCATTGGCCACACCCTCCAGCTCCAGATTCAGGTCCGGACGCTCATGGAGGGCCTTGATGAGGATCTCCACCTTCTTCTGGGAGTCCGGTGTCGGCACAGCGCTGCCCGGCTCGAACTCCGCAAAGCTCAGATCCTTGTCCCCGCCCCCGAAGAGGCCGCCCAGGGCCTTGAAGGGGGAGGTGGCCAGCTTGGTGAAGATGTTGACGATGGCCCGCCAGACGATCTTCCCGTAGTGGAAGTCCGGGTCGTCCAGGTTGCCATCCACCGGCAGTTCCAGGCTGATGAGGCCACGACGGTCCCTCAGGATGGCCAGGGCCAGCTTGACGGGCAGGTGCACCGCATCGGGACTCTCGACCTTATCCCCCAGGAAGAACTGGTCCATCTTGACCTTGGCCAGCATGTCCAGCTTGCGCTGCTGGATGCTCACCTGGGTATCTACCTCCAACTTGCCCTTGCGGATGGTGTAGCCCAGGAACTTGCCGGAGTAGGGGCTGCCGTCCGTCATTTCTGAATTATTAATTGTTAATTTAAGATTTGTATCCTTGTCGTGCCGCAGGGGCATGGCGCGCCCCTTGAGGGTCAGGGGCCCCACCCCGCCCACCTTTCCACGGAAATCCACCGTGGAGGCCGTATTGGGTTCGGTGGAAAGCCCCACATAGCTGCCCTCCAGATCCGTGATCGAGAGGACGGCATTGGGCTCCAGGCTCCGGTCCAGGAGGGAGAGGCGCCCGCCCCCCAGGGTCACCTTGGAAAGGAGGATTCTGGGTGCCGCAGTCGCTGGGGCCTTGGCGGGCGCGGGGGTTGGGCTCGCCGCTGGGCTTCCCAGGGCCCGATCCAGGTTGCTGCGGCCATTGGCAGCCACCACCAGGAGGACCTGGGGCCCCCGGATGTCCAGCCCCTTCGCCTTGATGGCAAGGGGATTGGAGACGAATTCCAGCCCCGAAAGCCGCAGGGACCGGTGCTTGTAGAAGGTTTCGCGGCGCTCGGCGTCGGCGGTCTCGAGGTCATCCACCGAGACATTGCCCTGGTAACTGATGGAATCGGCAGGCTTCCCGGTGAAGCTGCCCTTCACCCGCCCCTCGAAACCCAGGCGCCCTTTCAGGAGCCGCATGGCGAGGGAGGGCTCCAGGTAGGAATCATAGGGACTCAGTTCGAAGCCTTCCCCCTTGAGGGCCAGGTCCACACTTGTCTTCAGGGGCTTCAGCTCCCCCTCCGCCTGAAGGCTGCCCCTGTCCTTGAGCTTCAAGGCCAGACTGAGCTGGGAGGCGTGCTCCGGTTCCAGGTTGAAGTCCTTCAATTTCAGGCTGAGGTCGGCCACTTCCACCTTCACAGGGCGCCTGGGGACGCGATCCTCGAAGCTGGCCTGGAGGCCCTCCACCCCCAGTTCCTTGAGACGGAGCTGGAAGGGCTTGGAGGCTTCCTTCTTAGGCGAGGGCCTGGGGGTCAGCAGCTTCACCAGATCGATCTGCCCGTTCTGCGCGCGAAGCGCCTGGACCTTGAGCCCCTTGAGCAGGACCGAGTCCACCTCCGCCGTGGAGGCCATCAGATCGGCCCGCGCCCCCCGGAGTTCCAGGAGGGGCAGCACCAGGGGGGTGGCCTTCCCCCCCCGCTCGCCGATCTGGAGCTCCCTCAGGTTGAAGGCCCCCTGATCGATCTTCAGCTCCTGTTTGGCCTCGGACCAGGCGAGGGTGTAATAGGCCAACAGGTCTGCTCGGCCCCCCTTGAGGTCGAAGGCTACGCGGTCCGCGAAGTAGGGCGTGTAGTGGGGCAGATCCAGGTTCTCCAGGGCAAAGTGCCCCTGGCTGCGCAGGGGGTCCAGACTGAAGGAACCCTCCCAGGCGAAGCGCTCGCCATCCCCGGTGCGCCCCTGGAACGCATAAGGGTTGCGGCTGTCATGGACGGTGCGGAACTGATTCAGCTCCAGGCCCACGGGGCCCAGGGTCGTGGCAAAGGGTTGGACCAGGCTCCGGTCCTCGAAGACGAAGCGGGCATCCTCCACCTTTAAGTGCTCAATGGCGAGGTCCAGGGGCTTGGCGGGTGCCGCTTCCTTAGGCTTTTCCTTGGAATCCCCGAGGAGGTCGGCGAAGTTGAGCTTCCCGTCCTTGCCGATCACGACCCGGCCATGGGGTTTGAGGACTTCGATGGCGTCGAAGGCGGGGTTGCCCAGGACGGAACTGAGCTTGAGGTTCACATAGAGGCGCTCCCAGCCGAAGAAGGGCTGGCCGTCGCGGTCCTTCACCTCCAGGCCCTCCAGGGTCACGGAGAGGGCGAAGGGGTTGAGCCTTACCCGGCGCAGGCTCACCTCCCGGTGGAGGGCCGCACCCAGCCTGGGCGGAAGCTCGCGCTTCACCACCCATGGCAGCAGGAGGAAGCCGAGGAGAGCGTAGAGGACAATGGCGGCGGCGACGGTGATCGTCAGTCGGCGGGCCCAGCGGGGGAGGGAAAACCATCGTGGGAAGCTCATGGCCGAAGTTTAGTCCTCCCATCCTTCCAGGGCCAGGACTACCATGGACCCACTCCATGGAGCATTCAATGGCCGAACCCCGTCGAGTCCTGATCCTGGGTGCCGCTGGCCGCGACTTCCACAACTTCAACACCTGCTTCCGGGAAGACCCGCGCTACCGTGTCGTGGCCTTCACCGCCACCCAGATCCCGGATATTGCGGGCCGCGCCTATCCCGCCGAACTGGCCGGGAGCCTCTACCCCGAGGGCATCCCCATCTTCGAGGAGTCCCGGCTGGAGGAGATCATCGCCCGGGAGCGCGTCGAGGTCTGCGTCTTCTCCTATTCGGACGTCACCCACCTCCACGTCATGCACATGGCCTCCCGCTGCATCGCCGCCGGGGCCGACTACACCCTCCTGGGAGCCAACCGGACCATGGTGAAGGTCTCCAAACCCGTCATCGCTGTCACCGCGGTGCGCACCGGCGCGGGCAAGAGCCAGACCACCCGCTACCTGTCGGAAATCCTCAAGGGCCTGGGCAAGCGGGTCGTGGTGGTACGCCACCCCATGCCCTACGGCGACCTGCGCCTGGAGACCTGCCAGCGCTTCGCGACCTATGCCGACCTGGACCTCCAGAAGTGCACCATCGAGGAACGGGAGGAGTACGAACCCCACCTGGACCGGGGCTTTGTGGTCTACGCCGGGGTGGACTACCAGGAGATCCTGCGCCGCGCTGGCGAGGAGGCCGACGTGATCCTGTGGGACGGCGGCAACAACGATCTGCCCTTCTGCCAGAGCGACCTCCACATCGTCGTGGCGGACCCCCTCCGGGCCGGTCATGAGACCCAGTACCACCCAGGAGAAGCCAATTTCCGCCGGGCCCACCTGATCCTTATCAACAAGTGCGACTCCGCGGTGGAGGCCGATATCGCCGCCATCGAGCAGGAGGCGGCCCGCCTCAACCCCAAGGCCATCGTGATCCGCGCCAACAGCCCCGTGACCTGCGAGGACCCCGGGCAACTCCGGGGCAAGGCCGCACTCGTGATCGAGGACGGACCGACCCTGACCCATGGATCCATGACCATGGGTGCCGGGGTCGTAGCCTGCCGGGCGGCGGGAGTCGCCCGGATCGTGGACCCCAGCCCCTTCGCCGTCGGATCCATCGCCGCCACCTACCGCAGCTACCCCAATGCCAGAGGCATCCTCCCCGCCATGGGCTACGGCCCCCAGCAGATCCAGGATCTGGAGGCCACCATCCGGGCCACCCCCTGCGATGTGGTCGTTTCCGCCACCCCCATCGATATCACCCGGATCCTGAAGGTGGACAAGCCCATTCTGCGGGTACGCTATGAACTGGCGGAGGTCATTCCCGGTGGTCTGGCCGAAGCCGTTCAACGCGTTCTTGGAGCCTGAAACTATGCCCAGCTTCGATCTGCTTCACCTCCTCACCTGGCTCCACTTCGCGGCCCTGGCCACCGCCATCGGCGGTGCGGTGGCGGTCCTGATGATCTCGGGCCTGGAGACCGTCCAACCCGAATTCCAGGGCCTGGCCCCGGCCCTCTGGGCCAAACAGGTGCGCTGGGGGCTTCGTATCGCCGTGGTCCTGGGCATCCTCATGCTGCTGACGATCAAGGGTGGCGGCTGCCCCCTGCGCGCTGGCTACCTCCATCTCAAGCTTCCCCTGGGCATCCTGGCCCTGGTCCTGTCGGAGATCACCCCCAAGGCCCTGGCGGCCCATAAGCGCGGTGCCGCCCTCCTGGCCCTCCTCCTGATGCTGTTGGCGGGCTTCGTGGCCTTCAACCGGGACGCCTTTCAGCGCAAGCCCAGGATCGAGGCGCCCCCCGCACTTTCCGCCAAGTAGGTCCGGCCTTGGCGTTCACCCTGCTCCTGGCGGCCCTTCTCCTGGCGCTGACGGTGTCCATTGCCTTCGGAGGCCCGCGACCGCACCCTCCGGAGCGCCGTTTCTATGATCCGCTCCCGCGCCTGGACCTTTCCACCCTGCCCCCGCTCCGGTATTTCCGGGCCAGGGATGGAAGGGATCTGGCCTATCGGACCTATGAGCCGACCTCTCCAAGTGACCGTTCGATCGTCATCCTCCATGGTTCCGCCAACCGGAGCGAAAACGTCCACCCCCTGGCCCAGGCCCTGGCGGGCGCAGGATTCCAGGTCCATGCCCTGGACCTCCGGGGCCACGGTCACTCGGGCCCTGCGGGAGAAGCGGACTATGTCGGCCAGCCCGAAGACGATCTGGAGGATTTTCTCAGGGACGCCAAGCCCCGGGGAGAGCGGACCCTCATCGGCTTCTCGGCCGGGGGAGGCTTCGCCCTGCGATTCGCCTCCGGTGCCCGCCAGCACCTCTTCGGCCGCTACCTGCTCCTGGCCCCCCTCCTCGGTGAGGGAACTCCCGCCAGCCATCCGGCAGACCGGAACTGGGTCTCCGTCGGAGCCTGGCGTATCGCGGGCCTGAATCTGCTCAACGCCCTGGGAATCCGATACTTCAACCGTCTGCCGGTCCTGATCTTCGCCGTCAGCGAATCGGGCAGAGCTCAGCTGACCCACACCTACACCTACAACCTGGCCATCAGCCTGCGCCCGCCCAGGGACTACCGGGGCGCCATCCGGTCCGCGAGCCAGCCCATGCAGGTGCTGGTGGGGGCTGCAGACAAAGTCTTCCGCCCCGAAGGTTTCACCCAGATCTTCCGCGAAGTCGGCAGCCCGACACCCGTTGTTCTCCTGCCAGAGGTAGGCCATGGCGATATGACCACCCGGGCCAGCGCCATCAAAGCTGTGGTGGAAGCGGCCCTCAGCGGGGTCTGACCCCAAGATCCCGGAGGAAGACCGGCACCACCGGATTGGCCGTCCGGGTCCTCCAGGCGATGCAGCCTTCGATCCTCGCGTCCGGGTCCTGCAGGCCGATGAACCTCAGGTTCGGATGCTGGCCCAGGTTCACCTTGTACCGGGGGAGGATCGTGATGCCCACCCCCGATTCCACCAGCATGAAGAGTGCGCCGAAGTCTCCCGCCAACTGGACGACCCTGGGGGAGAATCCGGCTTTGCTGAACAGGAAGTTGTCAGACTCCACGATGGAGGTGGCGATCTCCGTGGACAGCTGGACGAAGGGCTCGTCCTTCAGCTCCGAAAGCTTCAGACGCTTCTTGGCCGCCTTGGGGTGGTCGCGACTCATGACGATCCCCAGGGGAGCCACAAAAAGGGGTTCAAAGGATATTCCGGGAAGCTCCCGGATGGTCGAAGTATGGGTGAACGCGATATCCAGCCCTCCGTTGGCCAGGTTCTCCTGGATGGTGGCCAGGGAGTAGTGCTTGGGTTGCACCTCCACCCCTGGATAGACCTTCCGGAAGCGCTTGAGGAAGAGGGGCAGGAACCGCTCTTCGACCCCCCCCAGGAAGCCCAGGGTGATGCGGCCCGAGATCCCCAGGCCGACCTCACGGGTCTTCTCGACCGTATCCAGGTACTCCCCCAGGACCCGGCGGATCCGGGTCTGGAAGTATTCGCCCGCCGCCGTCAGGCGGACCGAATGGGAGTTCCTTTCGAAAAGCTTCGCCCCGATATCGCGCTCCAGGGCAGCAATCTGGTAGCCCACCGCAGAGTGGGTCAGGAAGAGCTGATTGCCAGCCTTCGTGAAATTCAGGTGTTCGGCCACCGCCAGAAAGCACTTCACCTGCCTGATGTCCATCCCGCCTCCCAGCCGCGCCAAGGCCCCAGCGACATCCATCCTGGATCAGGGCAAGCTTACGGTCAATTTTTTTGACCGCCATAGGAAAATCAATTCGATTCCAGTGATTTCAAAGCTGAATTAATCTCATCATGTTCCTCAATGAGACTCCGACCGGGCCAAAAACCGCGGCGCTCGATCCATATCAAACCCAGTTTAAATACTGGAGAATCCGGCCATCGGAATAAACAAATAAATCAACACCCGTTTATTCACATAGCCGCTTATCTCCGCTCCAGCCCTCCCATGCCCTCGGCAGGGCGGAGCCCTATCTGCTCCCTTAAACGCGGGCCTACGCCCGCCCCCAACCCACCCCAGGAGGTGAACCGTGCCTATCAAGTTGATGGCCGCATCCCGCAAACGTCCCGGCCTCACCCGGGCCGAGTACCAGCGCTACATCGAGTTCTATCACGGCACCATCGCCCGGCAGGAGCGTTTCAAGATCGACTCCTACGTCCAGAACCACGTCATCGACGGCGCCTGGGGTCTCCTGAGCGACGCCGACCACGAGAACAAGGTTGTGGATCGGGACGCCGTGGTGGAGATCAGCTTCAAGAATTTCCGCGACATGATGGAAACCCTGGAGCCCGCCGTGCCCTCCGCCGCCTCCCAGGATGGCAAGTTCTTCGCGAATGAAAGCACCAATATCATCGTCATGGCTGAGGAGGAGGAGATCCCCGTCCCCACCCCCCTGACCACGTTCAACCCGGGCCTGGGTATCGTCAAGGGCGTGGGCGCCCTGAAGGTCCTGCAGTACATCATGCGGGACGAAGAGGTCTACCCCGAGGACTACAAGAAGTCCTGGCGCATGGCCCATGAGGAGGCCGTGGAGAAGGCCCCCTACTACAAGGAACAGGCCCGCCGGGTCCAGGCCAACTGGCGCTGCCGCGCCAACGACAACGACGGAGCCGCCCGCAAGCACTTCAAGATGATCGATCCTCCGACCTACGACCTGGTGGTCGCCCACTGGTTCGACACCATGGAGCAGGTGGGCGCCTTCCGCCAGTATGTGGAGGCCATGCAGAACGCCACAGGCCCCAAGTTCGCCAACTGGTCCAAGTCCTTCTTCCTCTACACCAAGCAGATCGTGGTCGTCCGCGATACGCCCCTGAGCTGAGCCCATCGAACGACAAGGAGCCCCCATGTCCACACCCGAAACCAAGCAGTACACCTACAAAGACTGGTACCCCACCACCTCGGCCAAGGCCCAGCAGCCCGACCTCAGCCCCGAGGAGAAGGCCCGCCCCTTCGCCAAGTATTTCTACGAAGAGATCCCCCAGCCCGATCCCGCCCACTACGCCATGATGGAGAAGCCCTGTGATCCATCGAAGGCCCTCCACCCTTCCCGGATGAACGACCTGCTCAACCCGGGCTACCTGGATGTGGAGATCGGCTGGTGCAACCTGCCCGACGGCGCCGGATTCATCGCCAACAAGATCGTCTACCCCGGTGTCACCGCCGAGATGGTGGACTGGTGGTTCGCCTGGCACCCCCTGGAGGATCTCCGCTACCGCATCTGGTATCCCCCCCAGCACGGCGGCATCCACCTCAGCCCCGAAGGCCGCAAGCGGATCCTCGATGAGAGCATCCCCATGTCCGAGCGCAACTGGGGCGTGGTCCACCATGTCACCGAGAACTGCGACTGCGGCATGGAGAACATCACCATCAGCTTTTACTCCCCCAAGGACTATGGCTTTGACATGACCCGATTCAAGCAGCCCTATGTCTCCACCTTCGCCGGTGGCCAGGGCTGGGCCGTTACCGTGGACAAGAACGACGAGTCCATCACAGCCCCCGCCATGATGTGCCACATCTTCCGGGACACCCCCGAGGGTCTGGAGCACCGCACCCGCTTCTGGCTGGGCTACCGCCTCTCCAACGGCGTCCCCGAGTGCACCCTGCCCCCCGGCGTGGCAGTGCCTTCCGTCGCCGTCCAGGGCCTCGCCCGTCACAACGTGAAGGAATTCACCCGCTTCAAGCACTTCCTGCCCCGCATCTACGCCGAGTTCGGCGGAAAGATGTTGGCCTAGAACTGCCGTTCCAATCCGCCGCCGCCGGAAAACCGGCGGCGGCGTTCTCGCATTTCCAAACGTTTAGCCGTAATGGCGAAAAATTTCATGAATATGGCATCTTTTCGCCGCTACCCAGGAGCACCTTTTGTTCAAGAACAAGTTCGGTCTCAAACTGACCATCCTTTCCATCTCCCTCCTCCTGATGGCGCGGATGACCATCTCTGCCGCCCTGGCGGAAATCGGGAAAGCCTTCCCGGGCGTAAGCCAGGCTGCCCTGATGAATATGGTGGCCATCCCTTCCCTGGTGGCCATCCCCTTTGCCGTCATCTCGGGCTTCCTGAGCACCAGGGTCAGCAAGAAGGGGCTGGTCCTCGGAGGCCTGGCCTTCTTCCTGGTGGGCGGCGTGGGACCGATGTTCCTGAGCAGCTTCACCCCCATCCTGGTCTGCCGGGCCCTGCTGGGCGCGGGGACCGGCCTCTTCATCCCCATGGCCGCGGGCCTCTTCGACGACTTCTTTGACGGCGAGGAGCGCAACAGCCTGGTGGGGTTCCAGAGCACCTTCGTGGGCCTGGGCAACATCGTCACCAGCCTGCTGGCCGGTGTCCTGGCCACCATTTCCTGGCGTTTCTCTTTCCTGATGTATGCCCTGGGGGCAGTGGTCATGCTGGCGGTGCTCCTCAAGCTGCCGGAGCCCCCGAAGGTTGCGGTCGCCAAGGGGGAGAAAGCCACCATGAATGGACGGCTATTATTCGTCCTGGGAGCCTCCTTCCTCTACGCGATCATCTACTTCGCCTTCTTCGGGTACCTGGCCTTCGTCATCGAAGGACGTCACCTGGGCAATGCCGCCTCCGCAGGCGCGGGCATCATGTTCATGACCCTGGGCTCTATGCTGAGCGGACTGGCCTTCGGGCTCTGCCTCCGCCGCCTGAAGGGCTTCCTGCTCCCGGTGGCCCTGATCCTGAATGTCCTGGGTTTCTTCACCCTTTCCATCGCCGGAAGCCTCCCGGTGATCCTCGCCGGTGCCTTCCTCATCGGCCTGGGTTTCTCCCTCACCATGGCCTTCGCCTGCATGAAGAGCATGGACGCGGTGGGCAAGGCCGGCAGCACCATGGCCACGGGCCTCTTCCAGACCGCCCTCAGCCTCGGCACCGCCGTTTCGCCTTTCATCCTTCAGGGCGTGGGCAGGCTCTTTCACAACCACGACGGCCAGTTCATCTACCGCATCTGCGCCTTCGGCCTTCTGGCGGCGGCGGTGATCGCCCTGGCCATCTCCTTCCGCACGCCCTCGACGGACCTGGAACTGAGCCCCGAAGCCTAACAGGGCCGCAGCCTTTCCTGATGCAGGCCCCTTCGGGGGCCTGCTTCGCGCTAACGGAAGGGATTCCCCCGGGCGAACCAGACCGCTTCCGCACCGGGGTCCTTCAGGGCCTTGAGGACCGACTGGCTCAGTTCCCCGGGGACCATAGACAGCCCGGCCTGCCCGAAGAGTTCGACCACGCTCTGGACCACCATGGATTCGAGCTGGCCCAGCAGCCCGATCTTGTAGTTCTTGCGATGGACCCGGCAGGATTCTTCGTCCAGGGAGTGATAGACCCGGCACTTGAAGGGCCGCACCTCGTAGATCCGACAGGCGCCTTCCTGATCCATGAAGGTGCACTTCCTTTGATAGTCCTTTTCGGACCTTCCCCGGGCGTAGCTCGCCTGGGCCTCCAGGCTGCGGGTCCACTCCGCCAGGGGCTCGTCCCCCTGGCGCCCCAGATGGGCCGCGATGCGGAGGGCTTCCACGGGAAGGGCCTCGACCCGGAACTCGCAGCAGTGGGCACAGCCCTTCCGGCACTGGAGCGCCACGCCATCCAGACATGGCCTGACGATGTCCAGGAAGCGGTCATTCAGGGCGTACAGCACCTCCATGATCTCGACCTTGTTCGCCAGGGTGCTCCCGGCCCCATGCAAAGCATGGATCTGCTCGAAGGCTCCTTCCAGAGCCGCGTTGATATCGGCGACCATCTGCTCCTTGGTCGCTTCCTTGAGAATTGAATCTTCCACCCTGTATCCTTGCACCGCCCGTCGGCCTGCCAGCTTGCCCAGGACATCCAGAAAGCGTCAATCCGGCACTTCTGCCTAGTCCGCCCTGGGTCTACAGCTCCCGGAGCCGCCATGGTCGGCGAGACGGTCTGACCGGGTTATTCAGCGGCCAGTCAGATCATTCGCGTCCTCCATCGGGCACCCCTCGATCACTTGTCAAGATGATCCAGGAAGAGCCGGAGCGCCGGAGACACCGCCTCCTCCCGCCAGAAGAGCATCAGGCCCACCTGCCCCATGCCCTCGGGGAACTCGAAGGCCTTGAAGCGGTCGGCGTTCCGCTCCGCCTGGGGGCGCCCGACGATGGCGATCCCGCGACCCAGTTCCACGTAGGTCAGGACCGCGTCGAAGCTGGGGACCTCCACGATACCCCGGGGCCGGAAGCCCAGCTCCTCGCAGTTCCGGAGAGCAATCGCATAGCCTCCCTCGGTAATCTCCCGGGAGACGAGGATCAGGTCCAGATCCGCAAAGTCCGAAGGCTCCAGGACGGCCTTGGCGGCCAGGGGGTGCTGGCGGGAGAGGATCCAGCTGCCCTGGCGCGTGCCGAGGAGCCGACTGGAGCAGCTCCGAAGGGCCTCCTCCTCGAAGGAGAGGGTGAAGAGTAGGTCGACCTCCCCGGTCAGGAGGGCCTCTCGGGTGCGGCCAAGGCTGAGACGGATGATCTGGAACTGGACGCCCGGCTGGACGTCCATGAAGTCCCGGAGCAGTCCCTGGAGGGGGTCCAGCACCATGGCCTCGGGGATGGCCAGGCGGATCGGGTCGCCGGAGCCCAGGGCGATCCCCTGGGCCTTCGCCACCGAACGCTCTAGTTGGGCGAAGAGGCCGCGCACCTCCTCCGCGAAGGCCGCCCCCGCCGGAGTCAGGGTGACCCCCCGGCGCTCCCGCTTGAAGAGCAGGAGACCCATCTCCGCCTCCAGCAGTGCCACCTGCTTGCTCAGGGGGGGCTGGGAGATGTGGAGCCTCCGCGCCGCCTCGGTATAGCTCAGGCAGTCGGCCACAGCCAGGAAGTAGCGGAGCTGGGTCAGGCTCAGGTTCATGGGCATGGGTCCCCCTCGTCGCTTCCGAGCCCCGCAACAAATCGCTGGAGGGCGAGATTCCCGGCGTCCGGCCTCCAGCAGAGGATGAGCCCGACATGGTCGATGCCCGCAGGCAGATCGAAGGCCTGGAAGCGATCCGCGTTTTGATCGGCAAGGGGACGCCCCACGATCATCACCCCGTGGCCCAGCTCCACGTGGGTCAAGGCCGCGTCGAAGCCGCTGGCCGTCCGGATGTTCCGGGGCTCGAAGCCAGCGGCCCGGCAGGTTCTCAGAACCATGGCATAGCCTCCGGGACTGATCTCCTCGGCCTGGACCACCAGATCCAGGCCTGCCAGATCGGCGGATTCCAGGACCAACCTGGAGGCGAGGGGGTGGTCCTTGGCGATGATCCAGCACCCCTTCCGCTGGTGCAGCAGGCGGCAGGTGCAGCCCGGCAGGGAACCCTCCTCGAAGCTCAGGGTCATCAACAGGTCCACATCCCCGGCCAGCAGGGCCTCCCGGGCCCGCCGCATGTCGAGCCGTTCCACCTGGAAGCGGACCCCGGGATGGGCGTCCAGGAAGTCCCTGATCCGTCCCTGAATGCGGTCCAGGACCATGGTCTGGGGGATGGCCAGGCGGATCTGACCGCCCGCCCCCAGGGCGAGTTGCTGGGCCTGGGCCACCGAGCGTTCCAGGTGGGCGAAGAGGTCGCGCACCTCCTCCGCGAAGGCCGCCCCAGCCGGGGTCAGGGTGACCCCCCGGCGCTCCCGCTTGAAGAGCAGGAGACCCATCTCCGCCTCCAGCAGTGCCACCTGCTTGCTCAGGGGGGGCTGGGAGACGTTGAGCCTCCGCGCCGCCTCGGTATAGCTCAGGCAGTCGGCCACAGCCAGGAAGTAGCGGAGCTGGGTGAGGCTCAGGTTCATGGGCATGGGGCTTCTCAGATTTCGATGCGGAGGGGGCCCTGGAAGGCCTCCATCACCAGTGAGGCGGGCTTGCCGAGCTGGACCAGCTGGGCCATGGCCTTCATGGCGGGGTGGATGTGGCGGAAGTAGCGCATGTAATCCTCGCACAGGTAGTTGAGCCCCGGCTCCCCCTCCGCCGTCTGGACGAAGCGGTGCTTGGGGCACTCCCCCCGGCAGGCGAAGCGGACATTGCATGCCATGCAGGCCCTGGGGAGCCTGGCCTTGGCGGCCCCGAAGCCCCGCCGGGCCTCCTCTCCGGCCAAGGCCTCCAGGCCCAAGTCCTTTACATTCCCCAGCCGGAACTCAGGATAGACGTAGTGGTCGCAGGCGTAGACCTCCCCGCCGGCCTCCACCACCCAGGACTGCCCGCAGCGCTCGGAGAAGACGCAGACCGTGGAGGGCAGCCCAAGCCAGGCGCTGAGGGCCCACTCGAAGTTCATCACGAAGATCTCCCCCACGTCCCGCCGCACCCAGCGGTCAAAGACCGAGACCAGGAAGTCCCCGTACTGCCCCGGCCGGAGGGACCAGGGCGCCAGGCGAGGCTCCGGGGCTTCCAGGGTGGCCGGCGTCCCGTGGCGGTACCCGTGATCCGCCTCGACCCCGTCCGGCAGGCGCTCCACCACCGGGCTGAACTGGAGGTGGCGCAATCCGTTCCGGACGAAGAATTCGTATACCTCCGTGCCCTTCCCCGCCGAGGCGGAGCCCACACAGCAGAGGATGTTGAAGGGGATTCCGGCCTCCTTCACCCGCGCCACGGCCGCCATGACCCGGGCGAAGGTGCCCCGCCCCTGTCGGTCCCGTCGGTGGGCGTCATGGACCTCCTCGGGACCATCCAGGCTGATGCCCAGGGAGAAGCCCCCCTCCTTGAGGAAGGCGCACCAGGTCTCGTCCAGCAGGAGTCCGTTGGTCTGGATGGCGTTGGTGATCGTCTTCCCTCCGGCATAGCGGGCCTGGAGGGCCAAAGCCCGGCGGTAGAAGTCGATGCCCGCCAGGAGGGGCTCACCCCCCTGCCAGACGAAGCTCACCTCCGGCGCTGCCACCCCCTGGATATAGGTCCGGATGTAGGCCTCCAGCACTTCGTCGGACATCACCGTCGGACCCGGGAAGAGCGCTGCCTTCTCCAGGTAGAAGCAGTAGTGGCAGTCCAGGTTGCATGCCGGACCACAGGGCTTAGCCATCAGGTGCACGGAGGGGTTCATGTCATCTCCTTCATTCGCAAAACCCGGTGACCGCAGATGCGACCACCGGGAAATATAGTCCGCCTGGAGCGGGAATTCAGTGGGCGGCTGGAGCCGCTCCCTGGGGCCCGCCGGGCCTGGGGGCCTCGGGCTTGATCTCCACGATCAGGTCACCCATCTTCCCGCTGAAGGGGAACTCCCCTCGGTCGCAGTAATCCTCGCTGGTGGGAAGGACGGCGTCCCGGCCAACACAGAAGGGGTCAAAGGTGGAGACGGCCTTGAAGGTCTTGGGCAGGACAAGCTCGCCCACGGGGCGATCATTGATGAATAGCCGTCCGACCCCCTGGAAGAACCCGGTCTTCTGGAACTCGTATTTGAGGGTCGACTTGCCCATGGGCACCTTCTCCTGGGAGACCGCCCGGAAGTGCTGGCCGTAGTAGTTGTAGTCGTAGACCAGCCGGTCGTCCTTCACATAGAGCGTGTAGCCCCCGGCGGGCTCGCCCATGGCCACAAGGACGCCCTCGTCCTTGGCGCTGCGGCGCTCCACGGTGGTGGTGAAGGAATAGGCGCGGTTGTTGAGCTGGGGCGCGGCCATCGTGTTGATGGGCCCCATTTTGGGGGAGTAGGTGAACCGGCTGCGGGCTGCGGGAGAGTACGACGGAATGAAAGCCATGTCCGCCACGGAGCCCTCCTTCAGGATCGCACCGTGGGAGGCCGCCTCTGAGGCCCAGAGCTTCTTGAGGGCCTCGAGCCTCTCCGGCTGCTGGGCGGCCAGGTTCTTCGACTCAGAGTAGTCCTCACTCACGTGGTAGAGCTCCCAGGTGTCCTGGTCAAAGCTGCTGCCCTTGCGGTGGGTGGCGATGGCCTTCCAGCCGTCCTGGTAGATGGAGCGGTTGCTGGCGAAGAGGTAGTACTGCACATCATGGCCAGTCCTGGCCTTGGCATCCGCGAAGGTCGGCGCCAGACTGACTCCGTGCAGCGGCATCTGCTCGATTCCGCGGAAGGTTGCGGGCATCTTCGTCTGGAGCACATCCAGGACCGTGGGCGTAATGTCGGTGATGTGGGCGTACTGGTTGCGGATCTGGCTGTCGGCCTTGATCCCCTGGGGCCAGGAGATCACCAGGGGCGTCCTCACGCCGCCCGCGTATACATCCCCCTTGTATTCGGGGAAGGGGGTGTTGCCCGCCATGGCCCAGCCCTGGGGGTAGAGGGCTTCCATGCGGGGACCGCCGATCTCCTCGATGCGAGGCAGCAGCTCTGCCACGGTCTGGGGGGTGAAGCTGAACCACTTGGCGAAGTTGTCCAGGCCGTTCTCTCCACCACTGTTGGTGGCGCCGTTGTCCGAGAGGAGGACGACCATCGTCTTCTCGTACTGGCCGGTGGCCTTCAGGTGTTCGATGAGGCGGCCGATCTGCTCGTCGGCATGGGTGATGTACCCGGCATAGGTCTCCATGAAGCGGGCCGCCAGGCGCCGCTCGTCCGCAGACATCTGGGCCCAGGGCTTGACCTTGGCATCCCGGGGATGGAGGACGGTGCTGGCCGGGATGATCCCCATGCGCTTCTGGCGCTCGAAGCGCTCTTCACGGAGCACATCCCAGCCCTTGTCGTACTGGCCCCGGTACATGTCGATGTATTTCCGAGGCACCTGATGGGGCGAGTGGGAGGCCCCGAAAGCCACGTATTCGAAGAAGGGCTTGCTGGGGTAATTGGCTACGTGGTCAGTCAGGAACTGGCAGGCGTGGTCCACCAGGTCCTCGGAGAGGTGGTAGCCAGGCTTCTGCGGGACCGGCAGGGAGTGGTTGTCCTCGGTCAGCTGCGGAAAGAACTGGTTGGTCTCGCCATCCAGGTAGCCGTAGTAGCGCCCGAAGCCCTTGGCCAGGGGCCAGTAGTCGAAGGGCCCGGCAGGGGTGCAGCTGTTCAGGGGTGCCGCGTGCCACTTACCCACGGCGTAGGTGCCATAGCCGCTGTCCTGGAGCACCTGGGCCACCGTGGCGGCGTTGTGGGAGATGCGGCCGCGCATATCGGGTCGGCTGGGCCCCAGGTCCACGTTGGCTACGTTTCCCATGCCCACCGCATTGTTGTCCCGGCCGGTGAGCAGCGAGGCCCGGGTGGGGGAACTGACGGGGCAGACGTTGAAGTTGTTGTATCGGAGGCCCTGGGCGGCCAGCTTGTCGATGTTGGGGGTCCTGATCTCGGAGCCGAAGGCCCCCAGGTCCGCGAAGCCCAGATCGTCCAGGACGATGACGACCACATTGGGCTTGGCCGCAACCTGGGCCGGGGCGGGGGCCGGAGCAGGCGCCTGCCCTGCGGCGGGCAGTGCCAGGGCCGCCCCCAGGCAGACCAGCAGGGTCATGCGACCCAGCGAGGCATGGCGCCTCAATTCGTGGATGGTAGTGCTCATTCCATGCTCCTTCCTGATGGCATGAATCAACCGGCCCATGGCCGAAGGGCCGACGGCCCCGGGGAGCCCGGAGCCGTCGGCATCTGGTTTCGGGAACTAGAAGAGGTAGACGACCTGGGCCGTGAGGTATTTCTGGCTGTCAGAGCCGGCCACCTGGTAGTAGGGGACCCCCGCCGTCGGCACGACAACATGCCCCATGGAGCCGAGATCCTTGAAGGCCAGGGGATCGGTGGTCTTCATGAAACCGTAGGCGGCCTTGAGGATGGTCCCCTCGAAGACCGTGACCTCGCCTGAGAGCTCGAAGCCCTTGTGGTTGTCGGCGATGCCAGCCGGAGAGGGGGAACTCCAGTTCATGGGGTTGTTCCACACCATGGGGTTGGCGTTGCCAAGGATGTCGAAGCCCGCATCGGCCCTGCGGTACTGGAGGGCCAGACCGAAGGTGCCGGGACGGAAGGGATGAGCCCCCAGGGTCTTGGCAGTGACGTACCAGGCAACGGGATCCTTGCTGGCGGAGAGGCCACTGAGGAGAGGTGCAATGGTCCCATCGGCAGCCTGGGCCGTGAAGGACCTAGCCTTCTCGGCGGTGTTCTTGGCATATTCACCAGAGAGGGTGAACCAGGGGATGTTGTTGCTGACGTACCTGTACTCCGCACCCGCTGCGAGGGACTTGTATTTCTTCTCGGCAGCGTCGGAGGACACGTCGGCCGTGTAGGCCACCGACAGGGTCAGGCCCTTTACGGGACGGACCTTCAGATCGCCGAAGACACAGGTGGCCGAGGCAGTGTTGTAGATGGTGGAGGTATAGGCGTCCACCTGGTTGCCCCACTTGACGAGGTAGACATTGGAACTTACCAGGTCAGTATTCAAGGAGAGCCAGGCGCCATCGCTGACCGGCGCACCACCGATCGTCCCCAGCCCGATCTCGGGCATGAAACGCCCCAGGGCGAACTCGGCCGGACCGAACTTGGTGGCGGCATAGGCCTGCTTGATGCCGAGTGCAGACTTGGTGGTCCGCCCGCTCAGGGTCTCGCCCTGCAGCACGGCGTGGAAGCGGGTCCTGCCATTGAACTTCTTGTCGACGTTGATCCAGAGGCTGGTGCGCGTCTCGCTCTTGGCATTGGCACCCGCGTTACCGGATTCCGCCGGCCCCGTGATGTAGTTGCCATCCTGGCTCAGGTAGACATCCTCGGCCACGGGCCGGGGATTCTCGGTCCATTCGTAGCGGTAGCGCAGGAAGCCTGAGAACTCTAGTCCTCCGATATTCTTGGGGGCGCCCTGAGCTGAAAGCCCGGAAACGAGGCCCATGGCGATGACACAACCCAAAATCTTGTTCATGTTTTCTCCTGATTAAGGCAAAAGCTCAGCGAGCTTGAAAGTGGCCCACCCATCCTCCAAGCGATCAAAAAACGCATCCAAGGCCTATCCGATATCCATATCCCTCCGCAGCCAGGGCATGGCCCACCCAGGCAAAGCCCAGGCGCGGTCGTACCATGCGCATACCCGTCCAAACCAATCCCGCAGCAATGCGCCATTAAATCGAATTAATCAGCGATTGCTCTAAAGCCTTTGACTGTGCTGTAGTGTCTGGACTATTTTTTGGCCCGTGAAACTTTTTGTAAAATACCTTTTGGGAATACAGCTATTCCAATCCGGAATAGACTGTCACGGCAGCATCTTTTCGCCCGCGATTAATCCATGTGCCGGAGCGGGTGCCCGCACTCGGTCCAGGGGCTCTCGAAATAGGCTGCCACCATTTCCGGAGTCACTTCAGCCACCGTGGCGGGGTTCCACTTGGGCTGATGGTCCTTGTCCACCACCAGGGCCCGGATGCCCTCCACCGTCTCGCTGGCGGCACCCCGGCGCAACTGGAAGCAGTGGCGCACCAGATCGCGCTCCATCTTCAGGTCTTCCACCAGGCTCATGTGTCGGCCCCGGCGGATCAGCTCCAGGGTCACCGCCAGCATCAGGGGTGAACGCTTGGACAGCACCTCGAGGGTCTTCCGGGCGAAGGGGGACCCATCGCCCTCCAGGGAGGCCAGGATGGCCGCCACATCGGCGCCGGCGAAATGGCGATCGATGGCGTCCCGGTCCTCCAGGAGAACGGGTTCGGGTCGGGCCTGGGCGAGGTCCCGGGCTGCCGCCAAGGGATCCGGGGCCGAGGCCAGGGTGTCCAGGATGCCTTCCAGCGAGGCGGAGGCCATGAACTGGTCCGCCAGGCCCAGGGTCAGGGCGTCCCCAGCCCCCACCACATGCCCCGTCAAAGCCAGGTATTCGCCCATGGAGCCTTGCAGGTGGCTCAGGAAATGGCCTCCGCCCACATCCGGGAAAAGGCCGATGTGGGTCTCGGGCATGGCGAGCCTGCTGTGCTCCGTGACGATGCGGAGCGAGGCCCCCTGGCTGATCCCCATGCCGCCGCCCATGGTGATGCCATCCATGAGGGCAATGTAGGGCTTGCCGTAGAACTTGATGAGGTGGTTGAGGGCGTATTCCTCGTTGAAGAAGTCCTCAATGCGGGCATCCCCCGCCAGAGCCCACCCGTGCAGCGCCCGGATATCCCCGCCGGCGCTGAAGACCGGGGCCCGACCTTCGATCCGGCCTCCCCGCACCACCACCGCCTGGATGGCCTCATCCTGCCGCCAGTGGTGGAGCAGGATCGTGAGATCCCGGATCATGCCCAGACTCAGGGCATTCAGGGCCTTGGGGCGGTTCAGGGTGATGACCCCGAGGGGGCCCATCACCTGGGCCTGGATCTGTCCCTGGGAAACCAGGGAGGGAAGCGGCTTGGCGTTCAATGCAGTCTCCTTCACGCCCTTTTCCAGCCCACCGTGCCGTCCTTGCGATCCTCCAGGAGGATGCCCATGGACTTCAGCAGGTCCCGGATGCGATCAGACTCGGCCCAGTTCTTAGCGGCCTTGGCGGCCTTGCGTTGCTCGATGAGGGCTTCCACTTCAGCGTCGAGATTGTCCTCGGCGTGGGGCCAGCCCCGGAAGAGGGCGTTTGTCTCATCCAGGAAGGCCAACACCAGGTCCCTTTCCTCCCGGGTCAGGGCGATGCGGTCATCCTGGGCGTTGAGGTCGCTCACCAGGGTGAAGATGGCCGCCAGGGCCTCCGGGGTGTTGAGGTCGTCGGCCATGGCCTCCCAGAAGGCCTGCCGGGCCTTCTCGACCCGGGCGACGGGGTCGAGGGCTTCCTTCCAGGTACCTTCCCCGGCCCCATTGCCCTCCCCCTCCATGCGCTTGCGGAAGGTGCGGATGCGATCCAGGGCATTCTTCGCGGCCTTGAGGCCATCGAAGCTGAAGTTCAGGAGCTTGCGGTAGTGGTTGGACTGGATGGCGTAGCGGAAGGTGATGGGGTCGAAGCCCTTTTCCACCAGGTCGCGC